>Ga0315288_10001259_pt1 | contig 32706 bp, 38 predicted proteins | sample YL17G11_20_MG_FD_203454 | JGI IMG/M metagenome (GOLD analysis project Ga0315288, IMG submission 203454) | Sediment microbial communities from Yellowstone Lake, YNP, Wyoming, USA - YL17G11_20 | ecosystem: Environmental > Aquatic > Freshwater > Lake > Sediment | place: USA: Wyoming | collected...
GGATGTGCTGCGATTGTGGCAATCAAATACACATACTGTTCACCAACAACGAGTTACGTGACTCGTACTGCACTATAGAGGCTCTCCGATCAAATAGCCGGGTGTGGCAGTGGGTGAAGTGGGTGCGCAAACAGAAGAATTTCGGGATCTGTATGAAGAAAAAGAAACGGAAGCTCTAAGTGGACTACCCTTTCGAAAAGAGTGAGTACAACTACTATGCTACCGCCATGATCTTTGGCGGTCGTAGTCCTCATTTGAGTGAATTCAGCGCTTTCTCTATGGATATTTTTCGGAAACGAAACCTGGTTTTCTCCGAGATGAGCGCACTCACTGTAGAAGGTAACCTGGGTATAGTACGTCACCTGAGAATAGACGAGACTCGACTTTTCGAAGCCAGTCACGTGGATATGCGTAGTGAGACTAGCAGGGTCATAACCTATGTGGACATAGCCGCGGGGTTTCATTTATCAGACGCTCTTTTTTCTGACAGTGAGTACGAGTACTTTCAACGTAGCTGGAACAAGACCGTCGAGAACAAGATACGGACCCTGGGGATGCTCATACAGTCCCTGCAGGTCAGGGATATTCGTACGATACCGCTGCTGATAAACGAGTTCCAGTATATATCTAAAACGCTTCTGGATCACGCGGATTTTTTCCTGGTAGGTAAAAATGTTTAACATAAATGATTTCTACAATCACCCTAAAGTGCACAAGATGGAGTGGGAAGATCTTGTCATTTTCACGTACTCCAGGGAGTGTCAGTACGATCGTAGCTGGGATGATATCACCATGGCGGCACGTGGTATCATATTCAACAAAGTCACCGGAGAGCTGGTAGCCCGCCCATTCAGGAAATTTAAAAATTTAGGGGAGGCTCCCGAGACCTCTTTCGGTAATCTCCCTGACGAGCCGTTCACTGCCACGGTTAAGATGGACGGTTCGCTTGCGATCGCCTTCCCGTACAAGGATCAATACTGGATAGCTACAAAAGGTTCCTTCCAATCCTCTCAGGCCGTATGGGCTACTGAGTGGATGCGTAAAAACATTCGTATGTCAGAGTACCGTAAAGGGTACACGTACCTGTATGAGGCTATCTACAAAGCCAATAAAATTGTCATCGACTATTTAGATTATGAGGGATTGACTCTTTTGGCGGTGATAGACAATGAGACTGGCAAAGAGCTACCCTACAAAGATCTTGTGACTGAGGCTGATAGGGTAGGTGCAGTCGTGGTGAAGCAGGAGACCAGTTTCTCTACACTCGAGGAGCTATATGAGTATTGCAAGGATCTCCCGGCGACTCAGGAGGGTTTCGTAGTCACGTTCTCCAACGGATTGAAGGTAAAAATCAAAGGAGATACCTATTGTCGAATCCACAAGATGATCTCTCGGATGACTCCCCTGTCGTACTGGGAGGCTTGGGACCTCGATTTGAAAGACATCCCTAAAGAGTATCTGGCACAGCTCCCCGAGGAGTTTCGGGATGTCTCTGATGCGCTGTACCAGCAGATTTATGACATGCACTGGGAGCCTTTTAAGAGGATTGTCCAGTTGTACGAGGGTATGAAAGCTCTGTTGGGTCCTGGGGCGAATAAAAAGACGTGGGCTATGCGTACCAGGGAGTTACATCCCCAAGAGTTCTCATCTATCATGGACCTCCATAATGGAAAAGAGGGTCAGGTGTGGTGGGGGCTCCACAAGAACGTCCGTCCCACCTGGAACATTCTGCCTCAGGGAGTAGCAGGGACAGACCGCATCAAGCGAATTCTTTCGGACTCCTAAACTTTTTAGGTTAAAATGGTTCTGCCGGTGTCTATATTCTGGTAGGCAGGCCTCATAGATTGAGGTCAGTATGAGCGTGCTATTTTTTGGTTTGGGTGCTGTTGCTGCCGTGGTGGTGGTTTCAATCACTGCTTTGGTGGTGATAGTGTTTAAGCTGATGAAAGAGGTCCGCGTTTTGAGAGAGAGTAGTGTAGAAGACAGAAGAAACATGAATTCTGAAATCGGCAGTGTCGTCAATATGATTGACACGAGCTGTAAAGACTATCTGGAGCAGGCAAAAAAGTATACAGACTCCAGGTTGGATAAGATGTCCGAAAAACTCTCTAAGTAACTAACAACTAACTGGGGCCTGCCTTTCCCTAAGTAATCTTCAAACACCTATCAAAGGAGCCTGTCATGTCGTGGGAGTATCTCGCACTCGGTGTTGTAGCGGTCCTGGTGATCCTGATGGTCATATTCAGGAAGAACCCTATCGTGAAGCTCTACTGGAAGTACACTCTGATCATCATCCCCCTGGTAGTCCTGATAATCCTCAAGATTATCATGGACGCCAAGAACAAGACTACCACGGGTACTACGAATCCCACAAAGCCTGACCCTCTCGCTGTGAAGATCCAGGATATCAAAGAGGAGTTGGTAGAAGCTCAGATGACCACAGCCATTGAGGTATCCGCGGCGAAAGCCAAGAACAACGAGACCCTGAAGAAGCTCGAAGAAGTCACCAAGATCTCCGACAAGGCTGAGCGTCGTAGACAGATAGCAGCGATGGTCGGTTAACCAGAAAGGACATACACGGTGAGATATACAGTTTTGTTTGCCATGTTGCTGATGGTGTCGTCCTGCACGAAGCAGGTCTTGACTGAGTCCCCTCTGGGATACAGTTTCATGCCGTCCTACCTGGAGATAGATAGCATCCAACCGATCGTGATCGACGACACCAATAAAGTCGTTGATACCTCCTTCCATGATTTCGTATCTGTAGCAGTTGATTCTGGTCAGCGGATCACGAAAGACGGTGTATTGTTCAGTGATCGTAAAGCGGTGCTGTATGTATTTTACAGGAGCTCCTGGGAGCGTCAGCAGAAAGAGCTGTATTACACCAAGTACCTCATGAGAGAGTACTACGATAAAGCTAAAGCAGCTGAGACGTTGTACCAGGGTGAGATAGTACGCTGGAAGAAAGCGTCAGAGAGGTCATGGTTGGAGAAACACATAGGATACATAGGGTTTTTCGGCGGGCTGATCACGGTGGTCGCTGTCGATTTTGCATTACTATACGGAGTGAGGAAGTAAAATGGATAAACAGAAGGAGCAGATACGAACTCTGCATGACAGAGAGTTGGATGATCTCAGGAAACACTTCATGGGAGAGCGCCCTGAGCCTAAGGACAAGAAGAAAGAGCCTCCCAAGAAGTACGGTCAAGGTGGGTACGGTAGGTGATTTCTAGTTTTTGCTGGTTAAATAACATAACATTGAGATAATACTAATGTCTAACAGGAACAGGTCTCGCGGTATCGCTCGTCCTAAGGATAGTGTGGAGTGCAAAGATGCCGCAGGATATAGTAAAGACATATCTTTCGCTCGTTTCATGCTGGAAGAGTATGGTGACCTGAATTTTGTGCTGGATTTATCTGATAGTCTCTTGGATTTCGGTAAGAGGTTTTTCAAAAAGAACACTGGTTACCAAAATACTCTGACGGTCCTCAAGTATGGTATCCCCGCTACGGTACTCACTACACAGCTGATATCGAAAATTAGGAAGTATCAAACCATCAAGTCGGGTAAAAACACAGTACACAACGAGCGTGAGGCGAGAGTAAAACAGGCACTGGGTCTAAAATTTGAAAAGACAGATCTGTGTAATGATAGTTTCTACCTGGGTAGGGATGTGTTTTTTTGGCTTTTCCAGAAACCTAAAACAGAGCTGTTCAAGATACTGGGTTTTTATGCCTATGAGAACCTGACTCCTATCACTGACGTGTGGAGTGGGGAAAAAGGTACTATGGTGATAGTGATAGAATTCGAGGGTAAAAAGTTAGCTTGGGTTTTCAGTAGCCAGATGTCTGTCGCAGACGAGATGACTATACGTGAGTCTACTATCACGTTTGAGAGTAGCTGCGCAGATTACATAATCCACCGACTGAAAGGTGCCATATACAAAGAGTTCCTGAACCATTTTGACATCAAGAACAATGTCATCATGCTGTCCAGCACAGGACTGCAGGCACAGAAAAGACAGCAGATAAAAGAGAGCATACACCAGTTTGATCTGGATAGCTTTTCGGAAGAGATAAAAAAAGTACTGATAAAGAAAAAGAAACGTGGATATGCTTTCGTGGGTATCCCGGGTACCGGCAAGTCGACGATCATACGAAAATTAGAGGGTCTGATCACAGAGTATCCTATCATCTACACTACCGCCGCGAACTACGACACTCGCTGGAGTATACAAGAGACGTTCACTACTGTGACGTTTATGCAGCCGTGCATCGTGGTCATGGAGGATCTGGACTCATACGAGCTGCGGGATAAAAAAGGTAACCTGGGCGTGTTCCTGGATCTGATAGATGATGTGAACGCCCGACTCAACGCGGTGTTCATAGCCACTATCAATGACACGTCCCTGGTACACTACACCCTGATCAACAGGCCCGGTAGATTCGACCAGGTCATCCTGATAAAGCCTCCACAGAGTCCTGAGGAAGTGTATGGCATAATGAGAACTCGGTATAACAAGAGCAAGAGCGATAGTACCGAGTTTCTGAGCGTCGAGGAGATCGGTGCAGATATCTTGGAGAGCATAGTCAGTAGCGGATACACACAGGCTGATATCTGTGAGATCATTGAGAAAGCTCTTTTGATGGAAGACAGCATCACTGTAGATACTATCCGAGATAGTCTCGGTCAGTTGGGGTCCTCTAAGCAAGCTATCCAGCAATGTAATTTCAAAGGGGATGACCCCCGGAGTTTAGTAGAGAGCTGTACTGTTTCTATTGACGTACCAGATCCCGCGTAATACTCAGAACCACGAGATTAATATGGACTCACTAGGCGATCGCATAAAGGCATACGAGCGTGCGTCGGAGAGATACCTCCTGCGCAGGGTGCCTCTCATTTGCAGGCTCGACGGCAGTCATTTCCACTCGTGGACTCGAGGTCTCGGTCGTCCATACGACGACAATCTGAAACTATGTATGGAGTATGCAGCATATGCAGTATGCTCTGAGATATCTGGGGCGAGGTTCGCATACACCCAGAGTGACGAGATCTCTATTTTGGTCATAGATTACCAGGAACTCAACACAGAGCCGTGGTTTGGGTACCGCGGTAACAAAGTGGAGAGTGTGGCAGCATCTATCTGTACGGCTGGGTTCAATACCGCGGCGCTCAAGTACCTCCCGGAGCAGGTAGCCCGTAGAGGATTTGCTACGTTCGATGCCCGGGCATTTAGTGTGCCTAAAGAGGATGTGGTGAATGCGTTCCTGTGGCGACAGGAGGATTGCTCCAAGAACTCTATATCGAGTCTGGCTCAGGCGCATTTCTCTCATAAAGAACTGGACTGCAAAAACTCCAGTGATAAGCAAGATATGCTCATGCTCCAAAAGGGCGTGAACTGGGACGACGTGCCTACGCACTATAAGCGTGGTACGGCGCTATATAAGGTCCAGGTGGAGTCCCCAAACCCTGTAGATTCTACGGCACCCGCGGTCATCAGGAACAGGTGGATAACGGATTACGAAATGCCCATACTCACGCAGGATAGATCTTACGTAGAGCGTTGGCTGGATCCGGAGACAGTAGTGCAGGGGCTGCCGATCGGCGGTACCGTGCTTGAAATCATAAAAAATAAAGGAGTCGGGAATGAGGAAGCGTGACGGTTTACTGGTAGCGTTTATCGCAGCGGTCGTGGGTGTACTACTGTCTCTGGCCTATAAGGATTATAAGAAGAAGATGAAGATCAGAAAGCGCTATGACGAATGTCCCAGCATATGATCGGATTCATAGGGGACGTCCACGGTAGATATGAGTCTTTGTACAAAATTTTTCAGAGATGCTTTTAAATTACGCGGTGGTTCCAGGTTGGCGATCTCGGAGGGGAAGATCTCACATACCCGGAACTGCCGTCTAACTTTCATTTCATTCAAGGGAATCATGAGAACTGGGATTGTCATCTATAGCGAAAATTTTGATATAATCTGATAAAATCTATAATTATCTATTAATACAATATTAGAAGAGGTAGAGTAAATGTTTAAACAGGTGAAACCTATGAAAATCATAAGAGTTGATAAAAATGAGTTTGAGACGGAAGATGGACAGATTTTTGAGCACCCCATCCCTCTTGATGTAGTCCCGTCCCTTGAAGAGTTTCAAAAAATACACGATGCCTGTAGTCAAAGCCTCAATGACCTCCTGCAAAAGGAAGACCTTTAATAATGGAAATGGTATCGATAAGTAAAGCCGCCAAGATGCTGGGGATATCCCAACAAACATTACGGGTGTACGGGCGGGAGGGTAAAATAAAGGAAGTGACTACGCGTGGGGGTCATCGTAGGTATCTTTTATCTGAAATACAGGCTATTCAAGGAATACACCCTGAGAATAAATCAAGTAATACAAGAGCCTGCTGCTACTGTCGGGTATCCTCAAATGACCAAAAACAGCACGGCGATTTAGAGCGTCAGAAGCTCCGTGTCCTTGAATACTGCTCTTCGAAAGGATGGGTAGCTGAACATATCCTGATTGAAGTCTGTAGTGGTATGAAGGCCAAGAGACCCAAGCTAAATAAACTTTATGAACTGGTAAAGAGGCATTTAATAGATGTAGTGGTCATAGCGCGTAAAGACCGTCTTGCCAGGTTTATGTTTGATGTCTTCCGGGAATTTTTTGCAAGCCATGGGGTAGAAATAGTTTTTATTAAAGAAGATCTTCCTCAAAGTTTTGAGACGGAGCTTGTTACTGATATTATGTCTTTGATGACCAGCTTTACGGCTACTCTTCATAGTAGACGTAAACGACAGAGTAAGGAATACCGTAAGCGTATGGAACAGGAAGGAATCATAGTATGATCCTCCAGTCCCAGTATAGCAAATCATTTCTCAGTGATCATTTGACTGAAAGTAAGTACAGTGAACTCAGAATGCAGGCTATGTCCCTGAATGTCATACGGAATGAGCTATCTCTAAAAGTTAGTGCTGATATCATGAAATACCTCAAGATGTCAAAGATAGACTTTCAGAAATTAATGCTGCCCTCTATAAAGGACAGAATCCACAGTAATTTCACCAAGCAACTTTGTGATGACGTGCTTACTGCGTACCAGAACAGATTTGATGCTATAAAGAATAAAATGCAGTTTGAAAGAGTAAAATCCATAGAATTTACCTTCTACAAACGAGATAATAGGAATAAAAAGAAAGGTGACCCGAAAGGGCTTGTAAGAAAAACCGAGTCTACTCCACTAACTAAATCTTTGAGTTTTCTCGCCCGGTACGGGCATGAAGGTATTACTCAATACCTTGAGTCGGCAGTACTGTCTCCAGATACAGAGGTCTCCAAGAGAAAATTCTACGCACAGACTTTAAATTACACAAGAAGATTTGGCTTTAAAAGGATGATGAACCTTGCCTTATCCAAAAGGAAAAGGATCCTCAATAAGTACAAGACTCCTGTAGAGTTTAAGAGCCTGACTTTTAGAGGTAGAAGCCGTTTATCAACAGACATAGTTTCCTACAACAGGAACTTTAACTCTGTCATCAAAGCCTTCATTTGCTTTGGATGGACAGAGCGAAACGCCACTTTAAAAATACCCGTACTGTATAGTAAAAAGTGGCACGGAGCCATGAATCAGTATACCAATGGTACAGATACAAGTTATAGAGTATTTTTCAATGAGCTGAATAAAACCGTTAGAGTCATTTTGAGTCATGAGGGAGACAGGGAAATACCTGATGCTGGGAACGCTGATACTTACGTAGGTTTTGATGCCAACAGTAAGCACAACCAGCTTACAGATTCCAAGGGCATTACTGTAGATTACGACAGAGAAGTTTTAGATGCGCTTATTTTGGAACTTTTAAAAACAGATAAGTTAAAATCTATTGACCCAGAGTATAAAGAGGGAAAGCGTCGGGAGATAAAGATTGAAACTTTAAGAAGGAAGGTTAAGCACCGGACAGAGCGGAACTGTGCTGGTATCTGTAAACATATGGTTTTAAATAAAGAAAACCATGCCGTGTTTGAGGACTTGAATAACTCATTCGGAAAATCCTTTATCTTTAGCGGGGATATTAACTATAATCGATTAGTTAAGGAGATGCATCTATCCTCAATTAAGGATGAGTTCGAGCATATCGCTAGGAAATACAAGATCTCAGTCTCTACGGTGCACCCCGAATATACTTCTATACAGTGTGCGAAGTGTGGTTATATAGATGAAGAGAATAGAAAAAATCAAGAGGAATTCGAATGCCTGGAGTGTGGGCATAAAGATAATGCTGATCACAATGCCGCTGTAAACATACAGAGGCGGGTCTCTGAAGCAGTGCAAAGGGACTGTTTGTTGTCAGCATCAAAAATAGGCAACGGTAGCTATTCACCTAAAGCACTTCCAAGATGGAGGGTAAAAGAGCTATTGTTGTCGCTTCGTTACAGGGTGTATCCAGTAGAATCGGGCACACTCAGAGAACCTGTTAGATTATGCGCTTAGTAGATTTTAACAGATTTTATGTAACGGATATCATAGCCTCCATGCGAGAGTCGGGCTCTACGACGCTCATACGCAACGGAGAGGTGCGCCACTACGAGGATGCGGGTATACTCTATACGATAGGGGCTTTGGGCGGGAATTACTCGTCACGTTTTTATGAGATGAAGGCTGCGGATATATGTGGTGACCGTAGACGACATTTCGTATCTGAGCAGGTAGAGGCGCTATCCGCGGTACCCAAGCTCGACATCCTGATCACACACGAGGCTCCGATGCCTTTTCAGAAGGATGGACGTGAGCTGGGACAGCCTGTCATCACAGAGGTGCTTCGGAAACTGTGCCCTGACACGCATTTTTTCGGGCATCACCACTACTATAGGATGCTGGAGCTGGAGGGCACGGTCACGGTAGGGCTGGAGTATTCCACGCGCTCTTACGTGTTGTATGATGTCGCGTCGGGTAGGGTAGACCGTCGACAGCTTAAATAATCTACTATTTTATTTTGAGGTGATGGATGTCTATTCCCATTTTTATGACTTCGTGGCATCGTAGGGACATGACTGAGCGTGCCGTACGGGAGATACACGAACGTACGACCCCAGGGACGTTCGAGCTCAGTATCTATGACAATGGCAGCGGAAAAGAAACCCGTGACTACCTCATATCCCTGCTCGATGAGGGGAAGATAACCTCCCTCGTACTCGACTCCCGTAATACAGGGTGTGTGTACAACAAAGGTGTCTTTCACATGATGACTGAGAGTACGTCGGAGTACTATGTGGTAACAGATAATGACGTACTTCCGCCGAAACTATCTCCGGACTGGCTCTCCCAGATGGTAGCTATCATGGGTAAGCACCCTGAGCTGGGCATGCTGGCTCCGCAGCTGCCGCCACAGTGGTTACAGGAGCCTATGGGTGTCCAGGATGACGTTATGTACTGCAAAGCTGTAGGAAACACCCTGAAGCTCGTGAGACGTATAGCATTCCCTATAGCTGAGTTCAAGCAGAGCCTGGGAGCCTACGGGGATGATGGTATCGTGTCTCGACAGATGAGGGAAAAAGGGTGGAAAGTGGCTTTCTGCCGTGGTATTTTTTGCCTGCACGCCGGGCAGTGTAAAGATTGGGGATACTCCAAAGACCAGATAGCACTGGACCCACGAAAGAGTGGGTATGGAGAGCCTTTCACGTATGAGATGGCAGACTGGGATACATATACGCCTACAGATAAATTTCGGTTAGGATAGGAAACACACATGTACGTACCTCTGAGTATCAGTCTGGGTAAAGTCCCGAAGATCGCCAACGGTATGCATGTACTGTCTGGTGGGGTACAGATTTATGTGAAAGACGGTCAGAAACATAGAGAGAATGGTCCCGCGGAGATAAACACGAGGACGGGCTATCAGGCCTGGTTCAAGAATGGACGTAAACATAGAAAGGGAGCGCCCGCAGTAATCGATCCCAAAAACGGTACCGTCGAGTTTTGGGATAATGGAAAACTACTTCGAAGGGAGCAGGGTAATGGACGAGGAGCTCAAGGGTCATAGTATAGATGAAATTTTAGATAGTCTGCATGTGATGCGGAAGAAGGACCGAGCGGTGATCAAGTGGTTGTGTGTCGGTATCTCGGTGATAGCCCTGGCGGGCATAGCGAGCTATTTCCTGTTCGTGGGTGAAATAACTGGTATCCGAGTGACCCAAGAGGACCAGTTTAAGCAGCACCAAGCAACTAATCAGTTTTTGCTGTCTACGATCGACTGGTCTGTGATGCGGACCAAGATCACTCTCTACATGAGAGACATGATCGTAGAGGAGTGGTCCAGGATAAAAGGTCCTGTAGACCTGGACGCCGCCTACCGTGTAGCGGAAGCAAATGTGAGGGAGTGTGAAAATTTCCCTTTTATAGACCCGTTCATAGTGCTCGCCATGCAGAATGTTGAGTCTTCTTTTCTCAAGGATGCTGTGAGTGATCATGGAGCCAAGGGTCTCAATCAGATCATGCCGTCTACAGGGAGATTACTCTGTGGATATTTCGGGTGGTCGTACTCAGACTCTCTGTTATTTGACGTAGGTACCAGCACACACATGGCCGTGAAACTCATAGATGTGTGTTGGGCTCAGCACGGTAACTGGGAGTATGTCCTGGCGGACTACAATGGCGGACCGTACCAAGCATACTACTACAGAAAAGACAAAAGTAAACTGGCGGCTGAGACTGCGAAATATGTCCCTGCGGTGATAAAGAAGATGAGAGAGTACTCCGAGGGTTTCAAGACCTATCGGATAGATAACAAATTGACATCATACCAGATAGTAGATACTACACGAAAGAGGTAAGTCCATGTCTTTCCTAGTCTTCGAAGGGGTTGACAGAAGCGGAAAATCAACTCTGTCCGTGAATTTCACGCAGTACCTCAACAAGCTCTACCGTGATGAGGACGGGCTCCTCAAAACAGACCCGCATTTCGGGGATTTCATTTGGACTAAAGAGCCTCTGTTCACGTCAGAGGAGTCGGACCTCCTGAATAGCCCGGGGTACATGGATGAGTACCGTAGGGAGCGCCTGTTTTTTGAGTCCCGTATGAATCATCAGAAGCTCATAGCAGGTAAAAATGTCGTGTGTGACCGGTATATTTGGACTGGTCTGGCGTACTCCAGCAAATACTCTCCTGGGTGTTTCAGGTTCGCTAAAGAGCTCTATCTCAGTGAGAGCATGTTCATTCGACCGGACCTCTACATATTCGTGGACACTCCCCCTGAGGTGTGCGCCTCCAGGGATGAGTCGCTGGACCTGGATGTGCTGAGGGAGCTGCGGGAGGCTTTCCTGAAGACCATGGACTACATCAAAACCCCGATCATCACTATCCAGGCTGTAGACGGGGAGGAGAGTACCCTCCGCGGTTTGATCAGTGTATTTGAGGATCACATGGCAAAGAGCGCGGCGTAGTTCTATATGCTATACCGCGTACCAGAAGAAAGCAAAACAGTCATAGCCAATACTAGGCTACGGCATCCTCTTGAGATAACCAATTTCTTTCATTTTACTCTGCCCGTAAAAGAAGCGTTTTTCATAAACTATATCGATCTGTTTTTCAAGGTGGATGAAGGTCCGCGTAGCGGTAGATTCAGCGTGGATATCGTCATAAATGAAAAATCTACTCGGTTTGTGATCCCGCATGAGAGCCTCCAGAGTAACGCCCCCCTCCGTTTGTCTGTAGAGTCCCGCCCACTGGTCAGTGATAAAATCGATGTCTACCTCAAGACAGAGGGTATGGACACGCCGCTCCTCCTGTGGATCAACGAGGTAGGACCGTGTGTGGTGGTGAACGGGGACTGCAGTAGAGAGGTAGAGCTCGCTCGATCGCCTCTGATCAGTATCGTCACTCCTGTGTATGATACCGTGATAGAGTATCTCACTCAGACTGTGGAGTCTGTGCTGGGTCAGGTGTACACGAACTGGGAGCTGTGCCTGGTAGATGATGGTACGTGTAAGACGGAGTTGATACGGTATCTACATAGTCTAAAGGACCCACGGATAAAGGTTCGGATCAACCGCCTGAATAGAGGTATCTCTGAGGCGACGAACATAGCGATAGGTATGTCCACCGGTGAGTATACATGTTTCCTGGACCACGATGACCTCCTCACCAAAGATGCTCTCCTGGAGGTGGCGTCTGTCATAAACGCGTATCCTACTGTGAAACTCATCTACACAGATGAGGACAAGATCACGGGTGAGGGAAAACTCGTAGAGCCTTTCTATAAACCTGACTGGTCGTACAGCATGTTGCTGTCCCAGAACTATACGTGCCATCTGAGTACGTATGCTACGGATAGGCTCAAACAGCTCGGTGGAGTGCGAGCGGGGTACGAGGGGTCTCAGGACCACGATTTAGTGCTGCGGTTTATCGAGGGCGTAGAGGAGAGTGAAATCAGGCATATACCTAGGGTACTGTATCACTGGAGGAAACACGAGCAGTCTACGTCCTCAGACATCTCCAATAAACCTTACGCGCATATCTCTGGGCTCCGTGCTGTGTATGACCATGTAGTGCGTATGGGGGATGAGGCTCGAGTGACGTCTGGCAGGTATATGGGGTCGTATGACGTGGATTACAAGCTCAAGGGTATCCCAATCATACACATTATCATACCCACGCGAGACAACCCTGTCTATTTAAGAACGTGCTGTTTCTCTATTGCTCAGTCTACCTATGGTCAGTATACGGTGACAGTAGTGAATAATGGGAGTGTGCGGGAGGATACAAAAGAGTTGTTTGAAGAGTTGCGGAGGGATAGTAGGTACCAGGTGATACCGTACGATCAGCCTTTCAATTATTCTAAAATCAACAACTATGCGGTACAGAAAGGTCCAGATGCTGATCTGCTATTATTCCTCAATGATGATACTGAGGTCATTACTACAGATTGGCTGGAGCGTCTGGCGCAGCACATCGGTAGAGACAATACTGCTGTAGTAGGTGCTAAACTTCTGTACGGGAACAACGACATGCAGCACGCGGGAGTGATTATAGGGTGCGGTGGGATAGCTGGACATAGTCATAGAAGGGTACCGGACCACAGTCCGGGATATTTTATGAGGCCTCATGTTGTCCAGAACGTGAGTGCGGTGACTGGTGCTTGTATGATGATCAGTCGAGATGCTTTTGATGAGGTGGGTGGATTTGAGGAGAGTTTGCCAAAAGCGTTCAATGATATAGATTTGTGTTTGAAAGTACGGGAGCGTGGGTATCATGTGGTATACACTCCGTACGTTCGACTGTTTCACCATGAGTCTGTGTCCCGTGGTGTGGACAATGCTAAAGAGGCTGAGTTTGCTACCGCGATAGATTACATGAACAAGAAATGGCATTGTTCTTCATACAGGGATCCATACTATAATCCGAATCTGTCTCTGGTATCAGAGACGAGTTCGTATAAAGGGGTGGTGTGAGGACGGGGATAGCGATCACGACATATTTCCGAGAGGATACGGTGGGTGCGAGGCTCCCGGTGTTTTTGGAGTCTATGAGGAGTCTGTTGGCTACGGGGTATCCTGGGAGTATATTTCTGGTGGATGATGGGTCTACCTGTCTAGAGCATCTTAAAGCTCTGCTGAGTATACCTACGGGGCTCCGGATAAACCTCATAGATCGTTCGCACGGTGGGATAGCTCGAGCCAAGAATACTTGTATCAAAGCCCTCCTGGATGATGGGGTGGATGTGGGGTTCCTGGCGGACGATGACATGATCTACAAGGATCCTACGTGGTATCTGGCGTATTCTGAGGCTGTGGAGCGATCGGGACTGGCGCATCTATCGTTTTACCACAACAACAAGACGTGTGAAGAGGTTGTCCTGGGTGGTCAGGGTCTTCGTAGGACACCGGATGTGAACGGGAGTTTTTTCACGATTACTCGGTCATTGATAGACCGTATAGGGTATCTGAAGATTCTGCCGCACGACTATGGGCATGAGCATTCGAATTTTTCGTTTAGGGCGGATAGGTTGGGTGGTCAGGGTGGTTTTTTTGATTTGGTAGATGCTAAACGGTATGTTGATTTGATACCTGAGTCATTTGCTGCGAAGTCTGTGGTGGGGGTCAGTGAGTCTGATCTATCTGAGAACGCTCAGTATGCTATACACTCTGAGTTTAGGTACGAACCTTTTGTGGAGTGATGTTTTCGATGTTCATTAGAGTCTTTTTGGTATTTGATAAACCTGGCGTAGGTAAGAGTACGTTTTGCTCTAACTACTGTGCTGCTGTGGCTGGTAGTAGGCATTTCAACCTGGACACGGAGTAATTCTATGAAATGGTTCATGTGTGCCAATAGCAACAGTAGAGATCATCTAGACATGGCTAAAATAGCTGTTCTTTCTGCTATCAAGAACACTACACTAGAGCCTCATTTTGTGTATGCTGGCGAGTGCGATGAGTTTGCTGAGTGGATGACGGCTAAAGGTGTACGAATATACTACAGGACTTTATCCTATATAGATGAGCTGAAGAAATGTTCTGCAGAGAGGTTGTCTATCGGGTCGGGTGCCTATCTGAGAACTGAGTTAGCGTGCTTGACAAGATCTCTTGGTTTTGAGGATAAATATGTGCTATATACAGATTGTGATGTCATGTTTTTTAAAGATCCTCCTACGGACATAAAACCAGAATATTTTGCATGTGGGCCCGAGTTTGAAAAGTTGGATTACTCGTACTGTAATACGGGTGTAATGTATATGAACCTCCACAGCCTATACTACACATACGAAGATTTTAGAAAGCATATAATAGAGCGCATGGGTGTAGAGCGATCTTACGATCAGGTTATGTTTAACAATTTCTATAGAGGTAAGTGGGAGCGGTTACCTGTTGAACTGAATTGGAAGCCTTATTGGGGATATAGTGACGATATTGTTGTGCTCCATTGGCACGGGGTTAAACCTTTTCAAATAAAACAGATGAGAGCTATGCCTGATCCAGAGCGTTTTGGTGCTATGCATGATATGTGGGCGAGTGATAAAAAATCTTACGATAGATACATGAACATATGGGAGGAATTAGCATGTTTCGTATAGTCATTGTAGGTTGGAAAGCTGAGCAGTACGTAGAGCGGTGCCTGAATTCGGTCATACACCAGTCAGTTAAAGACTGGACAGCCTGTGTGGTATTGGATCCCGCGGGCGACCGTACAATAGCTATAGCTCAGGCGATTGCAGCTAAGGACAGCCGAATTACAGTGGTTGCTAACGAGAAGCAACTATATGCTATCCCGAACATCATACGGTCTATCGATGAGCAGCGCCCATCAGATAACGATGTTATAGCTACCCTAGATGTCGATGATTGGTTTAGTGGTCCTGATACCCTGGAGATCGTAAAAAGGTACTACGATTCTAATCCAGACCTGTTGATGACCCACGGGAGTTGGATGCCGTACCCACGCCCTAATGATCCCACCAATAACGGGCCGTATAGCGCTGAGGATTGGGCAAAAGGGCTGCGTAGAGTAGATTGGAGGGCGACACATTTGCGTACATTCAAGTACAAGGTGTGGAAGCACGTGAGTCACGACGATTTCCGAGGTCCAGACGGTGAGTACGCGAAAGTAGCCTGGGACCTTTTTTTGATGTGGCCCATGTTGGAAATGTCGGGTATGTATCGAGTGCAGTACATACCCGACCGTATCTACACATACAACCAGGAGACTCCGTTCAACGACAACAAGCTTCGGCTTAGAGAACAGATGTCCCTGGCAGACTACATTGCTGCTAAGCCCCCGTATATCTATAGGGAGTGCTTTTAATGTAGCCTTCCGTTAGACCCGCCATAATACTCTACTAATATCTTTACCCTTTGTGTACGTATACACAAAGGGTCTTGTTTTTGAAGCGGTACAATTTTTATCTACCTCAGGACATGATGCGGCAGCTCAAAGAGTTGTCCAAAAGTACTGGGATACCTATGTCTGAGATGCTGCGTAGGCTGATCAGAGAATACCTAAAAAAAGAGTCCGCGCATGATTAACGTGGTGATATTCAGCAAAGACCGTCCTGCTCAGTTAGAGCTGCTACTGCGGAGCATGAAGCGGTTTTTTGTAGAGTGGAACAAGGTTCATACCAGTATACTATACAAGTATACCAGTGAAGAGTATAGAATAGGGTATGAGAAAACAAAAAGGCATCATCCTGAGTTTAGCTACGTTCTTGAGCAGCCTGGGAAATTTAAAGAGCAAACAGTGAGCTTGGTTAATCCAGATAACCAGGCCACAATGTTTTTTGTGGATGATATGGTATTCAAGAACTATTTGGCGTTACGTTCTGATCCTATCAGAAAATTTTTGGAGGACGATAACATCCTATGTGTAGCTATACGTATATGCCCCAGAATTAATTACTGTTACGCAGAGAAAAGGGACACGCCTCCACCAAAATTTTCTTCTGATTTGAGATGGTTCTGGAAAGATCCTAATTTAAAAGGCGATTTTGCCTACCCCATGAGTATCGATGGAAATATTTTTAAAACGACAGATATTTTACCTTTACTCAAAGAATTTTCTTACGGGAATCCCAATACGTTAGAGGGGGCGCTGGCGCTACGTCCTATAAACAAACCTTACATGATCTGTTTTCCAGATACTCTGGTGTTTAACATCCCTGTTAATAAAGTGCAGACTACCGAGGACAATCACTGTGGTAACATACCTGCAAAGTATCTTAACGACCAATTCAATAGCTTGAAACGTATATCCATGTCTAACCTGGAGTTTTTTAAGAACACGGCCTGTTATCAGAAAGTGCCCCTGGTGTTAGAAAGCTCTGTAACACACACTCCAGAGGCCCTGCTAAGCATTACTGTCGCAAATAAAATAGACTATCAAGGCATTTTGTCTGACGATAATTTTTATAGTAATACTCAAAAGGAAAAAGCAGACATAACGGTTCTTATCCCCGTGAGAAATAGGTTGGAGTTTTTAAAGCCCTCTGTACATTACATGAGGGAAGCTTCGGCAAACAGTAGCTTGCGTATTAACTTGGTTTACATAGAAAACGATAACTATCCAAAACATAAGGACATTTGTGAAGATCTTGGCGTAGGTTATGTATTTATACCTACAGAAATAAGTCAATCTTCCGGGCTATTCGCAAAATCTCTGTGCTATAACATGGGTTTTATTGTGGCCCCTGTCACAGACTGGTATCTCTTTCACGATTTAGACATGGTTGTTGATAAAGATTTTTTCTATAAGCTATCCTTGTATATGAAAAGTAATCCGAGGTGGTTGCAGCCCTATACAGGAAAAAGAGTTTGTTTGGTATCTGAGACGATGACGAAAATTATTTGCTCTGGTAAATATGTGTCTCTATCGACGTTGTCGAACAAAGATGTCATGCCAGCTAGCTCCGGTAGCACAGGCGGGTCTATCCTAGTCAGACGAGACCTGTTTGAGAAAGTAGGTGGGTATGATCCTGAGATCTTTTTCGGGTATGCTCCTGAAGACTTGTTTTTTTGGACTAAATTAGAAGTACTGTGTGGAAAGCTAGATCACATCACGAACCCATTTCAAGGCGGGGCTGTGTACGCGGATGACCCTCCTATAGAAGTGTATCACATGAGCCATGCAAGTATGGCAAACCAAAACCCATGCCATGCTGATATGAGGAGTATACTCGCATCTTTTTTTGAGTATAATTATCCAGACAAATTAAAAATAGTAGAATTCAAGAAAAGCCTTTTGGAAATGAGGTCGTGAATGCGAACGGTCTACATCAGGGATTCGAACCTTTTTAGTGAGAAATACCCTGAAAGGCCTTGCCCGTATTTCAAATGGCAGTGGCTTCCAAACAAGCAAGATGTGGATATCCTTGTATTATCTGATGCACATCTGGTAGATGTAGAGAGCAGTAAAAGTGCTGTAAAAATAGCGTGGCTCATGGAGCCTCCAGTGATAAACAGTTTCATATATGAATACGTCCGTAAAAACTACGCACTGTTTGATCACATATTCACTTTCGATGAATCACTGCTTTCTGTGGACCCCCGTTTTCATTTCTGCCCGTGGGGTACTACATGGATACCTGAAAATAGCAGGCAGGTTTATCCTAAAACGAAAAACGTGTCCGCAATATTTTCTGGTAAAAACTGGACGGACGGGCACAAACTGCGGCATGCCGTAGCTACACAATTTAAAGATCAGATAGATATCATGGGTAGAGGATATAGAATTATAGAGTCAAAATCGGAAGGGCTCATAGATTACCGGTATTCCGTGGTTATTGAGAACTCAAAAGTTAACAGTTATTTTACCGAAAAAATAGAAGATTGCTTTTTCACAGGGACCGTGCCAATTTTTTGGGGGTGTACAAAAATAGGGGGTTTTTTTGATCTAAATGGAATAATAACTTTTGATACAGTTGAGGATCTTGGTATAATATTAAATAACATATCAGAAGCTGACTACAATAGCAGGATGTACTCTATTAATCACAACTTCAAAAAAGCGGTTGACTATATGTATCCAGAAAAATACATTGCAGAGTTTTTAGTGTGAGTTGGAGTATTTCGTGCTTGAAGATGTAAGTTGCGTAAAAGAGGACGACATGAGACAGCAACATTTAGACAAAGTGTATTATGTGTACGCATTACTTGATCATAGAATTTCAGGATCTTTTCAGTACAGTGATTTAAAATACACATTCAAGCATCCCCCAATTTATGTAGGAAAAGGAGTTAAAGAAAGGTGTTTTGGGCATTTCTCCAGTAGAAAACTAAACAGAGATAGCAATAGACTTAAATCAAACAAGATTTTAAAAATTAAAGAAATAACAGGTAGTTGGCCTTTTGTTGTTAAACTTAGAGATAATATGACTGTTCAAGAATCTTTTGATTTTGAAGTTTTCTGTATTAAACAAATAGGACGGGTAGACATAAAAACAGGCCCTTTAACAAATTTAACTGCTGGCGGTGATGGGGTACGTGCGTATAAAAAAACCGAAGAAGACATAAGGAAGCAAGTAGAGTCGTTAAAAATGGGGGGTAAAGTAAGTGGTAGAAACAATCCGATGTACGGTGTCCATAGGTTGGGTATAGCTTCTCCTCATTATGGGCACCGCCATTCCACAGAAACAAAAAATAGATTATCTAAGATCCGTAAAGGTAAGAAGATGTCAAAAGAGTTTTGTGCCCAGGCTGCAATACGCATGCGGGGAAAAGGGAATCCTAACTATGGAAATGGTGGCAAAATAAGAGGATCTAAAAATTATCAGTGGGTTACTTTAGCAGAAAAACAAATAGATGATATCATACGTATGTATTCTATTGAAAAATTTAACGCTAGTTTAATATCCTCACTTTTAGGGATAAGCGAACATATTATAAGAAGAACTCTGATTGAAAGAAATGTAGAGTTGAGATCCTACAGCAAGAACCAAAAGTATATCTATAATGAAGAGCTAAATATATTATCAAAAATAGACGAAGGCTGCTTTTTACCAGAAGGTTTTGTTTTTGGGGTAAAACCAGTATCAGAAGAGACAAGAAGAAAATTAAGTAAAATTAATAAAGGTAAAATAATCTCTGAGGAGCAAAAAGAGAAATTTCGTAAAAGCATTGTTGGTAAATATGTAGGAAAGAACAACAAACTTTACGGTAAAAGTAAGTTTGTATACTCAGCCATAGCCCCTAACGGTGTAGTTCATGAAAATATAGGTAATATTAAAGAGTTTTGCTACAAACATGATCTAAAGCCTGGGAGCGTTTTTGCAAGCATATATAATAATAGGCCATATAAAAACTGGGTATTCTCAAGAGTTACTAAATAATTATCATATAATTTTAATAAACAAACTGAAAAAGATAGGGAGTCTACAAGCGTTCATTTGTTAAGGATAAAATATGAACAACGATCAGTACGAGAGTCAGCATGCAGAATTCCGGGTAAAAGGAGCGTATGGTAACCTGTGACTTTAGGGGAGAGTTAGGGAACAATTTGTTCCAGCTCGCCGCGTTAATAGGGCACTCTGAAAAACATGGGTATCAGTTCTGTGTTCCTCCACACAGAGATCGTCCAAAACCTTTGGAGATTAGCGATATTTTTGAATACCCATACATGTACGGTGATTTGTTTGTTCCAGAGTATAGGTGCTCTGACATGCATGCCTATGAGACACAGAGAGTTTTTACGTACCAGGAGACTCCTACAGAGGACAACATTAAACTCAGTGGTTATTTCCAATCTGAGAAATATTTCAAACATGTGGCAGATAAGCTAAGAGATGTGTATCTAAAATTTCTTAAGAAGCACGAGGATTATGTAGCTGAGAGATATGGGGAGGTTTTGTCCGGGAACACGATAGCGGTGCATGTCCGGGATTTTAGGAAGGGTGGGTATGCTTCCGGAATAGAAGAGTATCACCCTTTCGTTCCTATGGATTTCTACACAGGGATAGTGGAGAAGCTGCCTAAGGATCTAACCTATGTGGTCGTATCTCCAGACATATCTTGGTGCAAGGAAAACCTGCCTTTTATTAAAAATGCTGTGTTTGTGGAGGGTGGTAGCATAGCTACAGATTTGTTGGTTATGGCTAGCTGTAAAAATTTGATCATAGCCAACTCTACATTTAGTTGGTGGGGGGCGTGGTTGTCTCCCTATCGAGATAAAAAGGTGTATGTACCCAAGAGCTGTTGGTTTGGGCCTGCGTTGAAGCATTTAGATATGAGAGATCTCTTCCCTGAGGAGTGGGTACTGATATGAGGATAGCCGTTCTGGGCTCCAACGGTTTTATTGGCAGCGCTGTATCCTGTCGGCTGAAAGAGCATCATGAGGTTGTAAACATAACTCGGGATGAGTATAGACATTTTTTAGGGTCGAGTTATGATGTGTTTGTTAACTGTAATGGTAATAGTAGGAAGTTTTGGGCAAATAATAACCAAGAAGAAGATTTTAAGCTGAGTGTGCAGTCCGTGTACGAGTCCCTGCGTGATTTTAGATTTAAGAAATACATATATGTTTCAAGTATGGATGTCTACGTAAGCAATACTTATGGATACCACAAAAAGCTTGCAGAGGGGATCATAAGTGCCGTGACACATAACTATGTTTTTTTGCGTTGCTCCTCGGTGATAGGCAAAGGTATGAAAAAGGGTGTCGTCAAAGACATCATGGAAGAGCAGCCCGTTTTTGTGTCTCCTGAGAGTAGGATAGAGCTTATCACGAATACGGGTATAGCCCGGGTTGTGGAAGAGGCGATATCTATGGATATTATGTCCCAAGCCATTAATGTTGGGAGCACAACCACTACCACGGTAGACGAGATAGCTACTTTTTTTGGCAAAGAGATTAGATTTTCTGATAGAGTAGAAACACACTTTTTTGATTATCCGGTGGACAAGAGATTTGGTTTCAAAACCGCTTTGGAGTACCTTGGTGATATGCTGTGATTATCTGTAAAATTACGATGGGTTTAACAAACTCGGGAGGTATGCAGTGAAAGAGTGGGAAGACAGATTCAATCCGTTCAACTCGATGAAGATATTGAGGCATTGGGACAGACTTGTAGCCTGCGCTAAAGAAGACTACATGATTCCATTAACCGTAAACGTTGATCCAACAAACCATTGTAATTTTGATTGTTGTTTCTGTAACTCTGATTTCATAGTAAAGAACTCCCAGGAGACTATGACCAGAGAACATTTGATGAAGCTGGCTGATTTTTTGGGGGTTTGGGGATCTGATAGGCCGGAAGGGCACCCAAAATCCTGTTACATATCAGGTGGGGGGGAGCCTTTGCTGAATCCATACACGCCTGATTTCATAGAGCGCCTGGCTCAAAATGGGATACAGAGCGCTGTTATTACGAACGGCACTTTCATCAACTACAGCAAAGCTATTGTCATGCTAAAGCATTGTAGATGGGTAGGAATATCTGTGGATGCTGCCTGTAATAAGACGTATAACCTCATGAAAGGGTTACCGGATAAGTCTACTGTGTTTGACATGGTTATTGAGAAGATAAAGGATCTTGTTAAGGCTCGAGAGGTCCTTAAATCTGATTGTGATATAGGTTTTAAATTTCTATTGCACCCCCACAACTACAAAGAGGTATATGCTGCGGCAGAAATGGCAAGAGATTTAGGGGTTAATGATTTCCATCTTAGACCAGTTAGGTATGTCAATTTTGACAAAATTGATGCTAGTATGATCAATTTCAAAGAGAATCTTGATTTCATCGACGAGCAGTTTGAGAAGGTACAGACCTTGAATACAGATAGCTTTCATGTTTATGGTATCCGGCATAAATTCAATCCTGATCTGTCCATAAAGAAGAGTTTTAAAAAATGCAGAGCGATACCTTTGGAGCCTACATTCAGCTCTGACGGTAGGGTCCATGTATGTTTCGATCAGCGTGGCAATGAGAGTTTAGTGCTATGCAACCATTATCCGGACGTGGCTGAGATCACAAAGGTGTGGAATAGTGATAGGCATAAAGAGTTGGTTAGAAACATAGTGGTTGATAATTGTCCTGCTTGCACTTTTTCATCGTACAATGAGACTATTGAGAAGGCTGTTATGCAAGATAACATGTGCATTAATTTTGTATAAGGAGATTAGCCATGAGAGGTGTTTTCAATATAGAGCCGTACCCTAGCTTATCTTCTAGCTATTCATATCACCATATATACAAGACATTGGCTGGTTGTTTTGATGAGGTTTGTTGTTTCTATAGGGGGGATGTACCTTCTGAGGTTGCTTCGGGAGATATAAATACGGATTATTATGTTATCGTAGATAACATAGGAGAAAGTCGACATATAGTCTCATCTATAGCCAAAATGAAAAAAAAAGGTATAAAAATTGTTGTGGTAACTTACGATCCACCAAGTTTTAAAGACGTTGATTTTTTCGACGCCCTCGAATTAGTAGACCTGGTGATAACATTTGACAGGAAATTTTCTAATAGGTTCAAGTGTAAGCAATATGTATGTGACTATGTTTTCAATCCGGAGTATGTTCCACAAAGTGTTAAAGCAGACTACTCTAACAGGGTGTGCATTTACGGTACAGTGACAGGTGTTGGTAGAAACAACAGATTTAATCTTCCTAAGATTGATGATTACAGCACAGACTATCAAGCGTTATACAGAAAGATACAGGATTACAATGGAGTGCATGTGCTCACTCCAGGTTTGGATGAAGATAGTAAAGAACTTATACACTACAATAAAGCTAAGCCGATTGAGGTGCTCCTTTGCGGAAGAAACCCGTACTGCGAGGATGGATTAGATTATATAGACTACAACAAATACCTTAAAACATCCGATATGATAGCTTGCCCAGTCCCTGTAGATTTCGACAGAGAAGACATTGTTAAAATAAATGAAAAAAATGTACGCGAACTAAAGGAGCATGTGTTACATGTTGTATAAAGACATAGTAGATGAGGTTTGCCTCTTGTACAAAAACAGAATGGGACAAAACAGGGATGAATTGCTGGATTGTGCTAAGTTTATTGAAGAGCTAAAACCCCGTAATGTTTTGGAAGTAGGGACACAGTATGGGGCTTCATTTTTAGTCTGGTGTACATTGTCGACAGGTATTCGAGTGTCTGTGGATATGCCTAACGGTGTTTTTGGTGGCATCCCTATGGATACCGTGCGTGAGCGAGACACGTTGTTTCAGCAAAGATTTCAGAATGTTTTTTTTGTTGAAAAAGACTCACACTTACAAAGCACGGTTGAGGAGGTAGAGGGCCTGTTTAAAGGGGACCTTGTAGATTTTTTGTTCATAGACGCAGATCATACCTATGATGGCGTTTCGAGTGATTACAATATGTATAAAAAATTCGTGCGCGTAGGCGGGTATATAGGATTTCACGACATAAACAAGATAGAAGAGTGTCAGGTTGACAGGTTTTGGGGTGAGCTGGTTGGAGAAAAAATTGAGTTCAATTACCACCAAAGTTGGGTTTCCTGGAGAACTAACATAGGAGGAATAGGGGTTATAAAACATGAAGGTTAGTTTAATACACCCCCCACAATACAATGTTATCGATGATAGACTCGACCCTCCGTTGGGGCTTATGACTATAGCCGCTAATCTGGTAGGAAACGGTATTGATGACGTAAGCATAACTGATCTGTCAGGTAAAAAAGAAGAGGAGTGGGATATCCTCTGCGCTGATGTCTATGGTATTACGGTATACAGCCCTTCGGTAGATATCGTAAAAAACATAGCCAGGAAGTGCAAAGCTCTTAATAAAAATTGCGTGGTAGTATGCGGCGGAATACATGCTACAATCTTACCGCAGACTTTACTAGAGGATCATAACATCGACACGGTAGTTATTGGGTACGGTGAAAACGCCATGTTAGATATTATACGTGACTTTCCGAAAGTGGCAAAAACGTACTACGGTAGTTTAAATGACATATCACGTCTGCCTATTCCTGCCCGGAACCTGATACTTTTGGATACGTACAGTAGGACAGTCCAAGGACATAAAGCTTTTAACATTCAGACTACTAGAGGGTGCCCTTTTTCGTGCAGTTTTTGTTCTGAGCATGTACTAACAAAAAAGATCCTATACCGAGATGTTGAAAGTGTAAAGAGAGAGCTTGACGATATTGTCGGCAATTACAAAGGAAACGCGCTATTCATCTACGATGACATATTTACCCTTAACAAAAAGAGGCTTAAGAACCTCCTTAGCTTATTCAGGGATAATGGGGTTATATTTGATTTCCACCTAAGGTCTGATAGTGTGGTGTATGACGAGTGCAAAGACATTAAAGCGTCGGGCGGGCATATGGTGCGGATAGGCACTGAGTCTTTTAGTGATTCTGTGCTTTCTAAAATGAATAAGGGTATAAAGAGAGCTCAAAACATAGAGGCTATAAAGATCGTTAAAGATTCTGGATTACTATCAAGAATCTTCTTGATTTTTGGTTTTCCGGGAGAAACTGAGGAGACCGTAGATGAGACTATAAGTGGTATAGAGGAGGCTGATCCGGATCAGATATTTCTGTCGACATTTGTCCCTTTTCCCGGATGCTCCGTGTGGAATAGTCCAGAGAAATATGGTATAATTCGTATAGATAAAGATTATAGTAAATACTCTTTCGTGTCTGATGTAGGTAAAGGAAATATAGTGTTTGATACGGTGCATTCTGATAGGGATACTCTGTCAATACTGCAGGAAAAACTGTATCGTTACGTCTATTCTAGGGTTTTTAGAGGCGATAGTCAGACTTACTACCCGAACCTGTTAAGGAATATTAAAAAATGAAAAAAGAGCTACATGACATGATTGGTAAACACAAGGGGTGCCCGGCTTTGGTTATGGGACATGGGCCTAGTCTAAACGAATATATCAGTAGACTTCATGATTATAAGCAAAAAGGGGTAATACTGTTTGGGTGCAATGAGTGGTCTAGAATATATGCAGAAACTCCTGACTACATAGTATACGCGAGCACTGTCGACACTCTTGCGCACAACAAAGAATTGCTTAATAGCTGTTTTGGTAAAACGACTGTACTATATGCTGATAGCGTTGATTTAGTTGATAGGTCTTGGGTTGAAAATAACATCAGATGTGATTATATTCCTTACGATCAGAAGCATAATGATAATAGACACTGTGGTGATGGCATCTGCTGTTCAATGATCATACCTGGCAGATTGACTATCCAAGAAGAGGTTAAAAAATTAACTGGGTACGATAGGATCTACAGTGCTGGATCGAGCGTGGCGCTCCATATGACAGCAGCGGCTGTGCTTTTTGGATGTAATCCCATATATGGAGTATTTCCTGTGGATTAACGGTTTGAAAAGTTTGTTTGATATGGATAGAGTAACAGCATGATGCCTGTGTTTTTGAAAACTTATCCTGAATGTGTGTCATACGGGGTTCTGCACGAGCTGGCGGGACTATCTGGATTTAGGACAGTATCTGTGGATAGTGTGAGAGAGGAAAATGTTTGTTATATAGGGACTTTGCACTCATGTGTTAATCTATCGGGTAGTAAAAGTAAGATAGTTAAATGGTTTTTGGAGCGCCCTGCTATCACTGGTGATTGTGCAACGTTGTTCAGGACTATGCGCATGAACGGGGTAGATGAGGTATGGGTTTCAGACAGATCTATTTATAACCAAAATAAAGAATTGTGTCGTTTCGTCCCTATAGGAAGCCATGAAAAATTAGCGCCTGTTTCTGTTGCTAAGAAATACGATGTTGCTCACATGAGCTTTTTGAACAAGCGGAGAAGTGTCATACTCTCAACTAACTGTTCAAAAGCCCCTTGTTTTTATGACATAGAGCGTCGGTCAGAGGCTCTGTCGGCTTCAAAGTTTTTACTCAACGTCCATCAGTTTGACGATCAATGTTCAGAGCCCCTTCGGTTCGCGTTAGCGGCTGCGGCAGGAATACCCATTATTAGTGAGACTTGTATAGATCCTTACCCATATGAAAAACCTGGTATCATACAAGTACCCTATAGTGATATAGTTGGAGTTGTTGAGAGGTTGGTACGGGAAGACTATTCAAAATACAGAGAGGCAGGGATGGGACAGAGAGATAGAATACTTAGGGATTTTAGTTTTAGAGATAATGTCCTAAAAGCTGTAGCAGGTATGAAACAGTGAGAACAACTTTATTGGGTACGTGCAGGCTGAAAACCATCAAAAGTTTGTTGGAGTGCACCACAATTGATGAGGATGTCTCTTACACGCATTCAACTAAAGAGGTCCTTCAGCTACTGAGGGTTATAAAAAAAGAGCTTAACCTGCCTCCTGATGTGATGCAGTATGCTTTCAGATCAGGTATTGTTAGTGGCAAACCAGTAAATATAGACCAAGGAATAATCGACCAGTTTAACAGTACACAGCTGTTCATTATTGAGATATGCAGTATAAAATGTTATATCTACGAAGGCTTTTATCTTCACCATCTAGCTGTTGATTCAAGGTGGGACTGGGATTTTTGGACGAAAACCCCGGATCACATAAAATTGGGCACACATATAGTGGAGCAAACGAGAAGTGAGATAGAAGAAGACATAGAGGAAATACAAAGACTTTTGCAAGGTAGAAAGATAGTCGTCGTCACCCATATTTTGCCACAGAATTCTAAACTGCAAAAAAGAAAATATCTTATTGATATCTTGAGCAGTGTATGCGCTACGAGAGGGATAGACATAATACAGCCAACCGAAAATTTGGTTGATGGTCTTGTGTCTACCGATTTAGGACATTACATACCTGGCATAGAAGAGCAGATTGTACTACCGTTTTTTAGGAATAAGCTAACTGAGTTGGGAATACTCTGATAGAAACAGGAAACATGAAAACAACGCTAAATGAAGCCTTCGTTAGTATAGCTAAAGACCTGTCAATAGATTTTAAACAATTGCTAGAGTATGCTTTCGAAGACACTATAGGTGGGTACAACCCTCTTGGGGGTGCCTGGCCTTCCGGCAGTATTTGGGAAGTAGAGGGTAAAGTTCTATACGCAATAACACGTGCCATGAGTCCCAAAACTGTTGTAGAGGTAGGGTCTAACTACGGCTGCTCAACCTCTCATTTTCTGTCTGCTATGGATGCTAATAATTCAGGTGGGATGTTCGCTCTGGACCTATCTTTTGACAAACTTAGGGTGCAATCTCCACGACTTACAAAGATTTGTGGAGATGGACTACAAAATGCACAACCTTTAATAGCAAGCGGGGTAGTACCTGACATCCTTTTTGAGGATGGTCCGCATAGTATAGAGTTCACAAGAGATATTCTCAAGGCTTTCATACCTACAATGAGATCGGGAGGGCTGGTTATAATTCACGATGTAGACCACTTTTTGGTCGGTAGTGATGTGACCTTGGGGGCACAGGCTGCTTTAGGTGATTTTCAGCATCTTCTGATGGATCCGAGTGATTGTGGGTTAGGTACTGGGTAAAAAGATAACAACAGTATAGGAGGAATAAATGCCGCTAACTAGAGATATCATGCGTAAATATAAAAGCAGTAATACGCATCTGATTGAAACAGGGACTTATGAAGGTGACACGCCTTTGTTAGCTTTGCAAGAGGGTTTTGAAAAAGTGTATAGTATAGAAATAAATGAAATCAGATACCAGGCAGCAGTACAGAGATTTGAAAGAGAGCCTCGAATAACCGTTTTGAGAGGGGATTCAGCTATAGAGCTACCGAACATAATAAAAGGGTTGTCTTGCCCTGTATTTTTTTGGTTGGACGCGCATCTCGACGGTCCGGTGAACGCCCCTCTTTTGGAAGAACTGGACGCTATCTCTAAGCATCCAATAAAAACGCATACTATTCTTATTGACGATGTTAGAAGATTCGGAGAGTATTTACTAAATGTGTCAAAAGAGATCCTGTCTGAAAAATACAAAAAATAAACCCTATGTATGTTATTAGCTACGAGAATGACGGACTAACCCCAGATGACGTTATGGTGGCACATTTATGATAATAGCGTATTACACGATTCACTATGGATCAGATTATTTAGGATGGTCTATAAAAAGTGTGTATGATTTTGTAGATAAAATATACATTTTATACACGTCTACCCCATCTCAAGGTTTCTCAACAAACCTGGGTAATCCTGACACGAGAGAGAAGTTAGTAGCCTCTGCCTATTTGTTTGGAGACCCCAAAAACAAGATACAATGGATAGAGGGTCAGTGGCCTAATGAGGGGGCGCATAGGGCTGCTATAAAAAATGTATCGTCTCAGGATTGTCCGGATATGATATTGGCTGTAGATTCTGATGAGATATGGTATCCCGACGTATTAGAGAACTCCATAAAAGAGGCTCGTGATTCAAAAGTGGATACCTGTGTAATACGGATGCTAACTTTGTGGCGCTCTTTTTCTTGGTCGTGTACAGACGAGATGCAACCAATAAGAATTACATTACCAAAAATGCCTCAAGGTACTTATAAACTACAGACTAGCTCCAACGGGAGAGTGCTCCATTTCGGATATGCCCGTGACCTTGCGTCTATACGGTACAAAATGACTGTGCAAGGCCACAGAGCAGAGTGGAGGCCTGAATGGTATTCTAGGTATGAGAACTGGCCGTTATCGGGAAATAACGATTTCCACCCAGTAGTAGAAAACGTATGGAATGCAATTCCTTTTGATAAGAGTAAGATGCCCGCTTTTATGAGGGAACACCCATACTATAATTTGGAGGTCATATCGTAGCATGTTTACGATAATTATCCCACACCTGCATACTAAAATGAATGATGAGTGTTTGGAGCTTAATCTTCGAATGCTCAAGGACAATACCAAAATACCTTATGATGTGGTGGTTGATGATAGAGATCTGGATCCTTATGAGATATGGAATGATCAGGTATCTAAAGCAAAGACAGATGTTGTTGTAATGAGTAATTCTGATGTGCTTGTGGCTCCAGGGTGGGACAGTATGATTAACCCCTGTGTGTCAAACTCTATAGTAACCGGGTATCTTGTGGAGTGTGGGGCTATATTAGCCAGCGATGTCAACTTTTCTTGTGACTTCGGAAAAACCCCTAGTACTTTTAGAAGAGATGCTTTTGAGAGCTTTTCATTAGAAAAAAGTAAAACAGTGCCTGTCGTGAAAGAGGAACGTGGATGGTACATGCCGTGCGCAGTTAATAGGGATTGGTTCGTGTCTACGGGTGGTTTTGACATGTCAAAGGGATCTTTTAGAGGAAAGATACCTTTGGACATCTATTTTTGGGATAGCTGCTTGAGAACACCAGGTTTTAGACTTTTGAGAGCAAACAGTTTCGCTTATCATTTTCAGAATTTGTCTGATGAAAAACGGGTAGACAGGTTTTAACACACAGACCAGTGTAAATCAAATTCTTCGCCGATAATCTTCTAATATAGTCTCCTGGTTGATGGCTCCAGATCAACCAGGGGATTTTTTATGCCCGGAATAGTGTATTCCTGCGATTTTTTCGTGGGCGATGACCTCACCGTGGCGGGCACTCCCCCCAAAGCGATCTCAAACGCTGTTTTTGTCGCTACGCCCACTGACTTTTTGATAAAAAGTCAGCTTTCTTCGGCACGCACCTCCTGGGGAGGCGTGATTTTCCGAAATACGGAGAATACGGGTCAAAAAACAGTAAAACCACTGAATTATTCAGATTCCGTGGTGAAATTCTCGGGAGTGTTGGCAGAATAGCCCTTTTTTCCTAAAGTCTGAGCATAGGACTAGACAAATGGCAAAAATTTCCAGGCGTTTTTTGAGCGACGAGCTCCAACTGAGTCTCACGGGCATGCAGCGTGACATTGGCGGCCTCACTGGAGCCGTGCAAGGCCTTGAACTCAACGTGGCAGGGCTCACTGGTAGGACTGCTGCCCTAGAAACAGGCATGCGCTCTCTTGAGATGGGCCTCACTGGAGCCAACAAGAACATCGCCGGACTAACTGGGGCCGTGCAGGGCCTTGAACTCTATGTAGCGGGACTCACTGGTAGGACTGCTGCCCTAGAAACAGGCATGCGCTCTCTTGAGATGGGCCTCACTGGAGCCAACAAGAATATCGCGGGACTCACCGGGGCTGTGTATGGTCTCGAACTCTATGTGGCGGGACTCACTGGTAGAACTGCATCCCTCGAACTCGGGATGACTGGAGCTAATAGTAACATAGCGGCTCTCGGTACAGCAGTGGGTGATCTCCAGACCTATGTGGCAGGTCTCACTGGAGGAATAAGCTCTCTCAGCACGAGAATGACTGGGGCAGAGAGGGATATCGCGGGACTTACAGGATCTGTGTATAGCCTACAGCAATACGTCTCGGGCCTCACCGGTCTCGACGCCAGCCTCACTCTCAGGATGACTGGGGCAGAGAGTGATATCGCTGGTCTTACGGGTGCTGTGCTCTCTTTAGAACAGTACGTCGCGGGACTCACAGGTAGGACGTCAGTCCTCGAGTCTGGCATGACTGGGGTACTGAGGGATATCTCTGGACTCACAGGCAGGACCGCTACCCTCGAAGCAGGCATGACTGGAGCTAATAAGAATATCGCTGGACTCACGGGTGCTATGTACTCCCTCGAGCAGTACGTAGCAGGACTCACAGGTCGTACAGCAGCCCTCGAAACAGGCATGACTGGTGCTCAAGTATCGATCGCGGGGCTCACTGGTGCCCTGAGTGATCTCAGGACCTATGTAGGGGCCTCGATTGTAGGGTTTTCTCCGATCATAGGTATAGGAGACACGAACGTACAAGGTGCTATCCAAACTCTAAAAACCTACATCGACAGCGGTATCACAGGCGTGGGCCTGATAACAGGGGCCCAGGGAGTGACCGGGGCAAGCGGTGTAGGTGCCACGGGAGCTCAGGGATATACAGGTATCGCTGGAGTGGGGTACACAGGACTCCGCGGAGTGACTGGCCTGTCGATCGTGATGGATAGCATGCTGGTGGAGGAAACGAAAGGTATAACGGGCACCTCATTCACAGGCCCCCAAGCTACCCCCTACTCAGCAATAACCGGCCTACAGAACAGTATCCTGATACCGGCTACTGGTAAAATCCTGTCCCTGTCTAATCTGAAATACAAACACACTACGGCTGGCTCGGTCACTGTAGGGTTTATGCTACAGAGAGACGGTGTGACTGGTATCAGTTTTAGTGACTACCTGACAGATAACCGCGAGCGCGTCAAGACCCTGTATGAGGTATCTCCTACAGTAGGAGCAGGGACACACACCTACCAGATGTATTGGAATTTAGACGCTACCAATAAAGTAGTGGTACTCGAAGATAGTGCTATCACCTCTATACTACTCGAGGGTGCGCTAGGTGAGACGGGTATCAAAGGTGTCACCGGTGTGATAGGCGTACAGGGACCTACGGGTGCGTTTGGCGGTCCCGCGGGTGTGACTGGATTCCAGGGTGCTACAGGGTTATGGGGTGCGGTAGGAGCTACTGGACCAGGCGTGGCGTCTTTCTCACAGTTTGCCAAGATCATCCCGATGGAAGAGTGGAAAACTACTAACCTAGCACAGGACATTCACGGCGAGGTGCCTGTACTCGAGTTTAGTAGTGATGACCCTATAGAGCGTATGGATTTGACTATCCCAGTCCCTATGGAGTGGGATGGATCCAGTAATATGACTCTCCGTATGGGTACTATCATAGATCTGCCAGCGTCTACTGGGGACCAGGCAGTATTCAAATTGTCTTATAGAGGTTTCCTAAAAACCGATAACGTAGCGTCTCTTGCACCTCTGTATACCGATACCCAGACGGTAACGCTATCGAGCCCTGCTCAGTATGATGCGCATGAGTTTGTGTTTACTGTGACGGGGTCGAACGTAGCTAGTAAAGATTACATCCTCCTCCGTATAGATAAAGTCACTGGTAGCCCCAATCTTCAAAAAATAGGTGTCTACTCTACACAGCTGGAGTATGGTGTATCTGTCGGTATGGGCCCTACAGGGTATCAGGGTGTCACGGGGATGTATGGGTTTACCGGGCTCGTAGGTGTCACAGGTCTCATAGGAGTGACTGGATTATCTTCTGATACGGGAGTACAGGGTATCACGGGAGTACAAGGACACACTGGTACCCAAGGTATCACAGGTCTTATAGGAGTGACTGGATTGTCTTCTGAGACTGGAGTACAGGGTCTCACAGGTACCCAAGGTATCACTGGTATCCCAGCGGGAGACACTGGAGTATACTGCGTAA
>Ga0315288_10001261_pt1 | contig 32701 bp, 21 predicted proteins | sample YL17G11_20_MG_FD_203454 | JGI IMG/M metagenome (GOLD analysis project Ga0315288, IMG submission 203454) | Sediment microbial communities from Yellowstone Lake, YNP, Wyoming, USA - YL17G11_20 | ecosystem: Environmental > Aquatic > Freshwater > Lake > Sediment | place: USA: Wyoming | collected...
TCTCGGCGCGCGTGACCGTTTTCCTGGGTTGGAAGGTCCGGTTGGAGAACACCTCCATGATCTCGTAAGAGGCGATCCTGACGATGTGCTGGAAGGCCCATGAGGTCGTAATGTCGACGATGACCGGAGGCTTGGGCGGCGTTTCGTCTAAAACGTTCTTGAATTTGACGCCGATGAGCGCCGATACGTCCTCCTTCGTCACCGCTTCGAGCGACGGGATATTGTGATATTGGCTGGGAAGGTCCACGACTCCCAGCCGGTTTTTGATCGTTTCGGCCCGTTCCCGGGCGAGCTTGTTCTGGGGCTCAATGTCGAGCAGGCCCAGGTAGGCGTCCAGGCTCCTCGAGAGCTGTCCCGCCTGAAAGAGGGCCTCGGCGTAGTCCTGGAGAATGGCCTTGTTCTTCGGCTCGTTGGCGTCCGCCGTTTTCAGGTGGAAAAGGGCGCTCTGATAGTTCTTTTCCTTCAGGTAGATCCGGGCGAGGGCCAGGTGCGCTTCCTGGAGTTTAGGCGAATATTCGAGGGTTTTGAGGTAGGACTCCCTGCTCTTGGCCGCGTTGCCGAGCGAGGCGAAGTTGCGGGCTTCGCTCATCAGCGTCTCCGTCATCTCGATCCGGATGGCTTCGGACTCCTGTTTAGCCCAGGGGTTCTCGGGATTTCGTTTCAGAACCTCGAGATATTCCTTATAAGCCGAGTCCGCCTGGCCGACCTTCCGGTAGATCTGCCCCAATCCCAAATGGGGGATCGGCATGTCCGGATATTCCTGGGCGGATCGCAGAAAATATTGTTCCGCGATCGAAAGGTTGCCGTTGAGGAAGGCCGTGTATCCGAAGCCGGCGTAATAGAAAGGATTCCCCGGCTCGAGCCGAAGGAGAGCCTTTTCGGCCTTGTCCGTCCGGCCTTGGCGGAGATAGCCCCAAGCCTGTTCCACGGTCAGGCGGTCGTCGAGCGAGAGCTCGGCGGAATAGGCCGGCGTCGGACTCTCGATATAGAGGGAGGGGGGCGGCGGCGTCACGGTCGCGCAAGCCGCGAGCCCCATCGCCAGAAGGCCCAAGACGCTGAGCTTTTTCACCACGGTCGTTCTCCTCGTTCGATATAGGCCGCCCAGGGAAGCATCAGCTCCGGATCGGCCATGATCTGCAGCTCCTGAAAATCCCCGCGCTCCCGTCGTTTCAGGACGATCGACCAGTTGGGGATGGACGCGAGCACGTCCGTCCGGTCTTTCGGGATGCGCACATAAAATAATTGGAGTTGGCGGAAAAGTAAAGAGCGGAGATGATCTTTGAGCGCGGCCACCCCAGCCCCCGTCGCCGCGGAGACATAGAAGCTGTCCGATCCCGGCTGACCGTTCCGCTTCAAGAGCTCGTTCCCGTCCGGCAGAAGATCGAGCTTGTTGTAGACCATGAGACGAGGGATATCGGTCGCCCCGATCTCTTCGAGGATCCGGCCGACGGCCTCCACGTGTCCCTCCGCGCCGGGCGCGCTCAAGTCGACGATATGGAGGATGGCGTCAGCCCGGGTGACCTCTTCGAGCGTGGCTTTGAACGACGTAACAAGTTCGACGGGGAGCTTCTTGATGAACCCGACCGTATCGCTCAAGAAATAATAGAGCCCGTCGGGGAAAGAGGCGCGGCGGACAAGCGGATCGAGCGTGGCGAAGAGCTGGGGCGAGGTGAACGTGCGCTCCTGAGCGAGCTGGTTGAAGAGCGTCGATTTTCCGGCGCTCGTATATCCGACAAGCGCGACGAGGGGAATGAGACTCTTCTTCCGGCTCTGACTCTGCCCGGCCCGTCGTTTTTGGACGTTTTTGATCTCCCGTTTGATCCGGGCGATATGGTCCTCGATGCGCCGGCGGTCCACTTCCAATTTCTGCTCACCGGGCCCGCGGGTCCCGATCCCGCCGCCGAGACGCGAGAGGGCCGTACCCTTGCCGCTGAGGCGGGGGAGGAGATAGCTCAGCTGGGCCAGTTCGACCTGCAGTTTCCCCTCGTTCGACCGGGCGCGCAGGGCGAAAATGTCCAGGATGAGCTGGGTCCGGTCGATGACCTTGATGTCCAGGGCTTTTTCCAGGCTGCGCAGCTGGGTCGGGCGCAGAATATGGTCGAAAATGACCAGGCCGGCGCCGATTTCCTCGGCGATCTTCTTGATCTCCTCAACTTTGCCCTCGCCGATAAAAAATTTAGGGCTGATCGCCGGCCGGACCTGGAAGACCTTTTCCGCCACGGCCGCGCCGGCCGCCCGGGCCAGCCCGGCCAGCTCGTCCATGGACTCCGCGGCCTCGAGTTTTTGCTTCGCGTTGACGGCGAGATGGACCAGGATCGCTTTTTCCATGTTACCTTGTCATCGCGAGGAGCGAAGCGACGCGGTGATCCGACGAAGTCGTCGCGAGGCATCGAAGATGCCGTGGCGATCTCCACAATAAAATTCCTATCTTGGGGATTGCCGCGGCCGGCAAGGCCATCCTCGCAATGACAGGAGTGGCCTCACTGCGCTCCCTTCGATCGCCCGTAATGACATCCTTGCTATTTTTCATATAATCAACTCAGCTTAGACTCTGTTCGATGTGTGCATAAATGGCTTCGCTATCATCCGCCCGAAACCAGCGGACCCCGTCCATCTTCCGGAACCAGGTCATCTGGCGTTTGGCATAGTGGCGCGTCTCGATCTTCGTTCGGGCGACGGCCTCCTCCAGTCCGACCCGGCCCTTGAGGAAACTCAAGACGAATTTATAGCCCAGGGCTTTGAAGGGCGGGGCCGTCTCGCCGACACCGGAGGCCAGCAGCGCCTGAACCTCCTCGACCAGACCTCGTTCGAACATGCGGTCCACGCGGGCATCGATTGTCCGATAGAGCTCCTCACGCTCCCATTGTAAACCTATTTTGAGCGCGACGTAATCCTGGAGGCGGCTTTGGGTCCGGCCGAAATGGGTCGACAAGGGGACGCCGGTCACGGCATAAACCTCGAGCGCGCGGATGATCCGGACCCGGTCGTTCGAGCCGATCTTTTTGGCGTAGGTGGGGTCCACCGCCTCCAGCTGTTTCCAGAGATGGTCCAGACCGTGTTCTTGGGCTTCCCGATCGAGGGCCCGGCGGACCGTCTCGTCGCGGCCCGGCCCGGGGAACAATCCGTCGAGCAGGGCTTTGAAATAAAGGCCGGTGCCGCCGACGACCAGGGGCAATCCGCCGCGCCGCCCGATGGCGATGATGGCGTTGAAGGCCAGCGCGGCGAAGTCGGCGGCGGTGAACTGGGCCGTGCCGTCAAGGATATCAAGGAGGTGATGGGGGACCTTCTTCCGGTCCTCGGCCGAAGGCTTGTTGGTGCCGATGTCGAATCCCTTATAGACCTGCATGGAATCGCAGCTGATGATCTCGCCGCCGATCCTTGGGGCTAGGGCGAGGGCTAGGGCGCTTTTGCCGACGCCCGTCGCGCCGACGATGGCAATGAGGGCGTTCTTGTCAGGCAGCAATTTTGATCAGGATATAGAGCGCGACCAGGGTGACCAGGACGAGCAGCGAGAAGACCTGCTTGCGGCTCAGGGACATCCGACCTTCTCCAGGTTTTTAACGAGAGCGGTTTCGTGCGCTCCGCCCAACGACTTTTTTACGGCTAGGACCTCGGCCACCAGGATCTCTCCGTAGCCTTTGACCAGGCCGTTGAAGATCTCCTCGGCGAGATGCCCGGCCGTCGCGCTCATGGCCGAGTCGACTTCGATCCGGCCGTCCGGCAAGAGTCTCATTTTTTGGAACAGGGGACCGAGTCCGGGTTTGACCTCCTCGACACAGTTGCCCAAAATCGTGCGGGCCAAGGGCCCGATCTGCTTGGTGATATATTTGTGGATATAGGCGCACTTCTCGTTCAGAGCATCGAGGACCTTTTCCGGTTCCGTTGCCGGCGTGTCCGCGGCCGGCCGCGCGCTCGTCTTTTTCTCCGGAGCCGCCAGAATATCCAGGCAGACGAAGGCGAAAAGCGTCTTTTGACCGGCCCTCTTCCCCATCTCGCAGCGTTCGTAAAAAGCGCGGAGGTTCGTGGCGTGATGGAGGACATCGAGGGCGTAGCGCTCGTGGGGCTCGAAGTTCAAAAGATGGAGGAAATAGGGAGTGGAGACGTAGATCGGATCGTTTTCGGAGGGCAGGTTCCGTTCGATGAGGCGTGCCTCCCTCATCTGGCGGATGCCCTGGAGGAGAACGTCGTGAGTCTGGAGCAGGCCGAGGCGCTCGCCGCCGGCAAGAGAGAGGCCGGGCTCGAAAGCGTATCGGCCTTCCTGCCAATCGAAGAACGAGAATAACTGCCGGACGAAGAACGACTCCATCAGGTTCCACAGGGGAAGAGGAGAGATCAGCCCCAGCTCGCTGAGGGTCCTGATCCGGGAGATCATGTGGGTGCCCGCATAGCGTTCGCATTGCCGGACCTTCTCGGCCGGGAGGATTCTTTTTTTGACGAGAGCGGCGAGGAAGTCCTTTTCGGAAAAGGATTGCTTTTCGATGACGACCCGGCCTTTGTCGAAATAAAGAGTTTTGTCTTCTTCTCCCTTTTGGATCCGAAGCCGTCCCGAACCTTCCTTCCGCCAGATCCTGAAGAGGATGCGGGGAAAGGGCAGATCTAGGAACGATCCTTCGAGCTGGGACAGGCTGACCGTCATGGGACTAATTTATCGGAGGCGTGAGGCGATGTCAATTTAAGATACAGCCGACGTTTTTTTTCGTTTTTCGCGCGTACCTGACGAAATATTTTATAAAATGCCTTATCTTTTTTATCAAGTTGTATTTATAGCATTTTGCTAACGAGAGCAAGTCAATGGAATATGATCGCGCGTTGCGATTCCTGTCCGCTCAGGTTATATTTCATAAATAGGTGCAGAAATGCCTAAGATGATGGAAATATCATTCATCACCGGGAATGAGAATAAATTTGCCGAGGCTCGAAAAATCATCCCCTCTCTGCGCCGAATCGAAATGGATCTTCCTGAAATCCAGGAATTGGACGCACGAAAAATTATCCGAGAGAAGCTTCGCGAGGCCGGAAAGTCTTTCCGCGAGGCGATGGTGGTGGAAGACACTTCTCTCGAATTGAAATGCCTAAATGGTCTGCCTGGGCCATTCATAAGATGGTTCCAGGAGAAGTTGGGAAATCAAGGTCTTTTTGAGATAGCCTCTAAAAGTGGTTTGTTTGATGCAAAAGCCGTACTTTGGCTAGGCTTTATGGACCCGCAAAGAAAAATTCGCTTTTTTAATTCCACTTTAAACGGAAAAATCGTCAGTCCAAAAGGAACTCTTGGATTCGGCTGGGACCCAATCTTCAAACCTCAAGGACATTTGTGTACGCTGGCCGAAATGACACTCCGTCAGAAGAATGAAATCAGTATGAGGGCGAAAGCATTCAATAAACTTAAAGAATTCCTCGCGACATCCACTTGAAAAAGGTTCAAGCCTTATCTGCTCGATTCGCGGCTTAAGAGAATATTTAAAGCACCTTCTCTGATCAAGGCATTCTGCATCTGAAGAATTAAGCCTTGGCCGTCTCCGAATCAGGGGTGGCCTCAGCTTCTTTTATATTTTCCGGCCAAGTCTGTTCGAGGTCTTTTTCGACGGAAGCTTTGGGCCGCGCGTATCGTTCCCGCGCCTTTGCCCGGACTTCTTCCGCCCGCTCCGGATTCGGGGATTCTTTGCCGAGTACCGTCGCGAAGCTGAAAGGCCGAGTGACTTGCCCGTCGATCAATGTCGAAATATAGGCATTCCAATTCGGCAGGTTAGCGAGGTCGAACCGATTGAAGACGGGATAAAATTTCCGTTCGAGCATCTCTGCGTCGTCCTGGCCGAGACGAAAGCTGACGACTGTCCCGACATTGCCGAAGACCGCCCGAAGGATCTGCGGGTCATGGATCTGGGTGAGGAACTGGTTGGCTAGGACGAGGCTCAATCCGAATTTTCGCGCTTCCGAAGCCAGCGTGACAAAGCTGTTCGTGGCCAGGCTCTGGAATTCGTCGACGTATAGATTGAATTGCCGACGCTCGCGTTCCGGGATTCCGCCCCGGCTCATGGCGGCGTCCATGAGCTTGGCCATCAAGATCATCCCCAAAAAGCGCGAATTCTCTTCGGTGAGTTCGCCTTTGGCGAGATTAACAAGCAAAATTTTGCCTGTATCCATGACCGACCGAAAATCCACAAGAGTTCGTTTTTGGCCGAAAATATTGCGGAGAAGGGGATCGAATACAAAACACTCAAATTTGCTCCCGACATATCCGCCCAAGGACGCACCCTCGGACCCAGGCTGCGTATAGTCGTGTTTGGGAAGTATCTCCTTTACCCAACGTTCCAAGATCGGGTCCTGGATTTTCAGCGGCAGCCAGCGCTTCCAATATTTTCGGCCCTGGAAGATATTGTAGAATTCCAGCAGCGTCCCGGGATCGTCGGGGTCGGACATTGCCAGCAGAAGGTTCATCCGCATATGCTGGAAGAACAGCGGTCCGATCATCTGCGTGTCGCGCCCATATTCGTCCTGCATGAGGCGGCGGATGATGCCAACGAACTCCTGGGCCAAGAAGTAGCGTTGGGCTTGGGTACGGCATTCCAGTAGATTCAAGGCGATGGGATAGTCCGAGTCCGTCGGATCAACGAGAACAACGTCGTCGATACGCTCAGCCGGAATCTTTTCCAGTAATTCCTTGTACAAGTCCCCGTGCGGGTCGATGACACATAATCCTCCCCCCGCCCGAATATCCTCCAAAATCATAGTTTTGAATAGCGTCGTTTTTCCCGTCCCGGTTTGTCCGATGACGTAGATATGGCGTTTGCGGTCTTCGCTTCCCACCCAAACGGGTTGAGAAATCCCTTGGTGATAGGCCGAGCCGAGCCGGCATCCGCTTTTAGGTAGATTGTCCGGTGGAGCCACGGCACGCCAATTTCGCGCAGGGATGCCGAGGGGGGGCTCCTTCGTCGAGGGAGGAAAATGGAAAAATGCGGCGACCTCGTCAGAATCGAAAAGAATGGGTATCCTCCACAACGCACCGGGAAGAGAACCCTCGGGATGAGAATAGAAATCAAGTTCGGAAAATGCCGTTTTTGTTTGGGGATTGACACTATGGATGATTTTATAGCCGCCAGAGAAATATTGAGCTGTCCCCGATGCCCGGCTATTGGATATTTCTCCAGGCGATGCCGTGATATGAGAGCCTACCGTATCGATGACCGTCGTCGGTATCGCTTTTACCGAGGCGATCTCGATCGAGGCAAGCGCCGCACTGTTTCGGAGGCCGAGCAATCGTTCCGTTTGAAATCTCATGATGTTCTGAGCTTGAAGCCGGAGTACCGGGATCGAACCTAGCCCCTGCAGAGCTTTTTCGCAGATCGTGACCTGCTCCTCAAAGAAATGCTCCTCTTTCCAGTCGATCTTGGTCGGGCGGAGCCGGAAGGAAATAGCGAATGGATGAAGTTCCGAAAGCAACAGCTTAGACAGGATCCCGATGTCTCTCACCGTCTGGATAAAGGAATAGACGTGATAAACAGAATTAGAGAAGGCCGGCTTCTCGAGTTTGACGGTCGGTTTGGCCGCCAGTTCGGGGGTTAGGTTGACCTCCAGGAGCGGGGAATATCCGCCGATGGAATCGAGAGATTCGAAGCCATTCCGCCGACGTATTTCGATGATCGAGTCCGGATCGAACGCGAACGGATTGAGGTGAGCGCGGATCTGCTTTTCCGAAAGAGGTTCGAATTCATATTCATGGAACGTCGCACCCAGCAAATTCTTGAGATTGATCCGTTGTAAACTTGCTTCGTGGATGTCGGTTCGATCCATTCGGCATATAAGCGAGATGGAGATCCGGCCACGTGTATAAAGTTTCGGATCGGGATTCGAGATGAATCGCAAGTCATATGTGAATCGATCGTCATGGGGTTTTAGGAGAGCGCTCAGAAAGCCGGCATTTCGGAACAGGAATCCCGCCTGGTAATCCTCCGCGGGGGAACCCAAAGCAAACAAGGTTAGCATGTGCTTCATCCCGAAAGCGAAGTAGTACCGGTCAGATGAAGAGCTGAAAATGAAACCGGTTTTTAATTGTTTTCGCACGCATCTCCCCCTTAAAAAATATTGCCACTCCTGAATACGTATTAATATCCTTTCTCAAGGTGATATTGTCAAGGCGCATTTGGCACGTTTGGTACGACCTAGCCTGTGCCGATTTGAGATTGATCTGCTCCCCGGATTCTGGCCCGGATCGGATGTTAGAGTTTTATGCTTGACTCGCCTTGGTGATGGAGCAGTGAATGAAAGGCCGGCACATTTTGAAGCGCCTCCCGTTCGTCGATAATGCGCAGGACTGAGGTTGCCCTGGTTACGGCGATCAATAGCCGGGATAAAAGCCGATTGGTCACATATCTCAGATCCGTGACGATAATAGCAGGCCTTTCCAAGCCTTTGAATCTAATAAATGTGTCGCAAATAATCTCTGTGGCGCTTTCCGGATCCGAAGCCCGGTAAACCGTTTCACCGCCGACAAACGGCCGGTAAACGACGTTGTCCAGGCAGGTGAGGCCCCGCAGGGAAAGAACGGCGATTTGGGAGCGGGAAAAACCATCTCGGAGAAGTGCTCGAATCTCCATCCCAATCTTCCGGTCGATATCGTTGGGAACTCCGCAGATAATCTTGATCACGCCGATATTGATCCCTTCTGAAATCAGGGTTTGGTCCGGCTTTTCCCCGGCAAAGATCGCGGCCAGAGCTTGGACGGCCGGGGGACAACGGTAAGGCCGGTCCAATTTTAGTTTCATGGAGCTATTTTCTAAGTGCTGTGGAATCGAGCGGTTGGGCAAGGCGATCTGGCTGGGGTCCATGAATATCCATAAGCGGGATTGGACGCCGGTGCATGCTTCGATGAACGCCCAGGCGTTTTCTCCCATATCCTGAGCTTCATCGATGATGACGGTATCCCAACGGGTTTCCATTACAGGCAAAACGACGCCGGCGGCTTTGCGCATTACCGGTTCCCAGAATTCCAGCGTGTATTCTTCGATGATTTCCTGACCCTGTTCCCTCAATAGGGCAAGCGCGAGAGAGCCGATCGAGGTTGCGGTAATGAGAGGGTCTTGAAGGCATCGCGAGAGTTCAAGCCCCAGCGATTCCGTGAAACACAGAACAAGAACCCGGCGCCCTTTCGCGGCTTCCCGGCGCGCCATCTCCATCGCCAAGACGCTTTTTCCCGTCCCCGGCGTGCCTTGGATGATCACCCGGTTGTTTTCCCCCGCGATGTCCAGAATCTTCATCTGTTCCCGATCAAGCCGAAGGCGAATTTCATCGTCTTCCGCTTTTCTCCGGCTCAGTTTTCTGTCGGGGATCCAGGATTGGCACCACATTTGATGAAGCGCGGCGATCCATCCCTTTTGAGTATATCGACGCTCGGGAATAACGCGTTCGAAAAGATCGGGAAGAATTCGATCGAGAAACGGCACGCTTTCGGAGCCGATTGTTTTTCCAGCCAGATCATCTTGAGTTAATCCGGAGTCAACGGGAGTGTCCGGAAAACAAATGGCCAAACCCAAGCTGGGACAAGGCATTCTTAATTCACCGAAGCGACGGCGTAGAATCTTGAGAAAACGATGAGCTTGAGCGAGCGGCGAGTGGGGCATAGGACGTTCGTTCTGAAACCATACTCCGTTTTCTTTCCGGATTGCGCCGCCTTTGACTTCAAGGATGAGTATCCCGAGGGCCGGCGAGGCGATTATAAAATCGGCTTCGGCGTAGTCTTGGTCTTCGGCGCACAACTTCATGGAATGCCAGGCGTACCAGCCGCGAGGGAGGGAATCATGAAGGGCGGAGAATACGCGTCGTTCGGATTCCGGTACTTTATAGCGGATGCCTTCCCGGGGAAAGAGACCCGGATCGCAGGTTATGGTTCGCAACGGCCTGTATTATAAAGCCCTTGGCTGGAAAAAGCTTTAATTATGTTCATAAAGAATCCCTTTTAATCATATTGAGTTTGACCCATCTTATTCCAAATGATAGAATCTTTACCAAGTGGAAGTTTTTCTTGGAGGAGGGAAAATGGCACGCAATTGGGGGTTAAAAATCGCTTCGGGCTTATGTTTTCTAATCGCCGTCGCTGCCATTTACTTTGCCATAGCTGAGTCGAAAAAAAGGCCCTTTCAAGGGAATAACGGTTTGCGAGTATCTTATCCCCAAAAAGTTTTGTTGGAAGATTTCCAGCGCCCGCTGGATCGGGATATTACCGAACAACTTATCGCGTTCGAAAAGACCGGCATTTCCCGATTTATCGACGGAAATATTCTTAAGCCATATTTTGACGATGTCCAGACGCAGAGATTAACGGTGACCGGCGTGGAATTGAGCCCGGATCAGTTTCCGGATCGGCAAGATTTGAACCGAATCGTCGAAGATTGCGCCCGAATTCTCGAAATTCCAAAACCGCGGGTTTTCGTTGCCGATTTTCCCGGTACCAATGCCTATGTTTTGAACCTCGCGAACCCGGTCATTGTGTTGTCATCCTCGCTTTTACGCCGATTTGACGACCCCGTCGAATTACGGTTTGTGATCGGTCATGAAATGAGCCATATCCGCGCCCGCCACGTGAAATGGAAAACGGTCCTGCACGCCATCGTAGAATCCATACGAAACCTGAAACCGTTACCGAATGACGTGGCAATTTTACCGTTTCTTCCTCTCTTGAGGTGGGCGCGAGAAGCGGAGATGACCGCCGACAATGCCGGATTGATTTGTTGCCAGGATCTTAGCGCGGCCGAACGCACACTCGTACGCTTAGCGTTAAACATCGATAAAAATAGGATCGGACGGATCAACGTGGATGCTTTTCTCCAACAGCGCAAGGCGGAAGACCTCAGCAAGTTTTCCGAAATCATGCTTTATTGGCGCCAACTACTCCTGGAGAATCCCTTCATTCCCGACAGGATAGTCCAGTTGCGGGAATATCACGATAGCCGTTCATATCGGCATTTATGGGAATAATCATGAAAAAGACGAATAATAGTGCCGGATTGTCGAGCCCGTATAAATTGAAGATTGATATCAATCGTTTTGTCCGCAGTCTCATTGCGACGGCCGTTCTCCTTTTGGTCGGCTGCGGTCCATCGATGGGACCGCGTATCAGCATAAAATGGCGTAGCCCTAAACCCGACATTAAAGATAACACTCCGCTCATTTATATGACGCTGACCATCGGCGAAGTTAAAAAGGTGGAATCCGGCGGGAACGGTTTCATCGTTCATGCGGGGCTTTACAAGAAATACGCCCATTATGTAAGGGAAGGGACCACATTTATCGTCCAAAAGGGCGGCAAAGGGCAAAAAACGGTCATTGAAGTGCGCCCGACGCAAAAGGATGCCCCGGCCGCGACGGACGGAGCCGTTTTTTCGGGCTCGGAATCGGAACTCGAGGCGGGGGTCCGAGCGTTGGTGACCGATTGGAAGAGAACGGCTACGCTCGCCGCCGTGGCCATTGGTGTTATTCTGCTGTTGCTTTTTTTGACGAAATTGTTCTTCAAATTCTGGGCCTTGGTCGTCTGTGTGATCGGCGGTGCGGCGGCGGCGCGTTATCTTTCGCCTTTTGTCGATCAACGAATCCACGGATTGCTTTCGGCAGATGTCCGAACCGACCTTGTCGCCTATGCCGTCGCCTTCCTGGCCGGCTTTATCGTGGCCAACATCGTCGTCGGTATTCTATTCAGGCCCCTGCGTTCCAGGCGGTGAGGGGACCTATGGGGGAGTGAAGATGGAGAGCAGAAAAGCCGGTGAAAAAGCTTGTAATATTCAGAATATAATGTTATTAAAATCATATTGATGTACAAGGGATTGGGTCGTTTTGTGCCGCGGATTAAATCCTGCGAAGTTAATGCCTCGGGAAGGAGATGGGGACTATGAAGAGAGTGATATCGATCCTAGGGATCGTTTGTTTGCTCGGGGCAGCAGCGTATGCCCAAAAGGCTTCTCCCAAGAGCCTTTTTTTCGTAATCGACGTCTCGGGAAGTATGCAGAAAAACCAGATTTTTGAGCCTCTGAAGAACGAAATCATAAAATATATAAAAACCGAGGCCGAAAAGGGTGATTTCGTCTCCATCATTACTTTCGGCACCGACGTCAAGCTGATCGCCGGAGAGAAAATTAGCGAAGATAATACGGCCACAAATATCGCCCTCTTAGTTGAGAGGGTCAGTAAACTCACGGCCAAAGAACAATACACTCATATGACCCGTGCCTTGGACCTATTGGCGTCACAGATGGGTTTGATCAAGGCGGCGAATCCACAAGGAATGGTCAAGGCTTTCCTTTTTACGGACGGAAAAAACGAACCTCCTCCGAATGCGGAAGGTTCTCAATGGACGTTCGATGAGATTCTCAAGAAGCACTACAATGTATTTGACAATCCAGCGACCTATCTATTCATCATCACTCTCGGAATTCAACCGGATGAGGAATTGGTGAAAGCAGCCGAAGGAAAAAAAGATAAGATATTTATCAATACCGTTCCTGACGTCACCAAGCTTGAAGAAAAGAACATCATCCCCAAAGAGCTTCCTCAGATTGCGCCGCCACCCGTTCCTTTTGTCGCCCTGGAAATGACGGGACCGGACGAAATTAAGGCCGGAAAAGAAGCTCAATATAAGCTTAAGGTGATGTTCAAGGAAGCCAAAGACGGAGCCGAGGGGAAAAAGCTGCCCTTGATGGTGGAATTAAGCCCGGAAAACGACTTTTCGACCGAGAAGGGCGAGGTCACGATTATGAATGGGGGCGAGGAAACATTCCCAATCATCATCAAATCTCCCGCTGTCGGTTCTTATACCCTGAAAATCCGTTTTCAGCCGCGTGAAGAGATGAAGATCGAGCCGGCTTTCTTCGAGTTGAAATTTGGTGTCCGGAAACCTGACCGAACACTGTTGTTTGTTCTCATCGCCTTATTGGCCGGAGCCGGGGCCGTGTTCCTTTTTGTCAAAAGCATTCCGCGTTTCAGCGACGATTATCTTGTCGTAAACCCGAAGGAAGGGCTTTCCTACAGCTTGAAGGAAAAGCAAAAATGGTATTCCTCGTCCATTTCATCCCGCGATTTGGGGATATCCGACGCGGATTTCAAGCTGAGCATGAATAAGAAGACCGGGGAAGTGGCCGCCAAGGTCTTGCAGGACGGCGAATGGAAAGAAATCGTCCTCAACTCCGGCGATGTAATCGTCGATCCCTACCGGTTCGAAATCAAGATTGTTTAATGGCTCGGAACATATAAGGCAGAGGAGGAGGGACCAAGATGCCGTTTATATTCATTGGCACGGGCGGTATGGGAAAAGAAACCGTCTCTAGAATCAAGTACATGACGGAAAAAGCCCGGATGGGCAATACATTCTTTTTAGGATTTGACATAGATCGGACCTATTCGACGGAAGCAACCGGCGACATTCCCCTCCCGAATATTTCCGTCGACCGTCCGGCGAGCAATATTGAGGCGCAGGAAAAAGCCGACAATAAGGAATTTTTCAAATGGTGGCCGGAAAAGTACTACATCACATCCGCTTTGAGCGGATCGACCGGCGCAGGACAGATTCGGATCAACGGCCGGTTTGCCTTATTTATGAAGTACGATGTTGTAAGAACTGCGATCAAGGACGTTCTTGACAGAGCCAGAGACCTGGCTAAAAAAGATCCGAACGACGGCGAAATATTCGTTTTTCTTATCAGTTCGCTCGGCGGCGGGACAGGGGCCGGGATTTTTATGGATATATCGTTTATCGTCCGATCCATGCTCGGCGAAAGCGACCGGTTATACGGTGTTTTTTTCGACGGGACGATCACCAAAGGATATCAAACCAATACCCTTCATTTCTCTTATGCCGCACTTCAGGAAATCGAGTACTGGCTCCAAAACTTCAGCCGGTTTGAGATGCAATATGCAGGGGGACAGAAACTTTCTGGAAAATCTTTTAAAAAGCTGTTTGACCTGATATTCCTCGTTCAAGCGGAAACGATGGACGGAAAAAAGTTCAAAACGGAAGAAAAGAGCGTCAGCCCTTATATCCCGATGGTTGCCGAAGCGATGTTTTCGATGCTGTCGTTGCCGGATGTCCGGAAATATTTTATCGCCAACCAATGGAATCGATTTGATAATATGAGCTCCAAGGGTATGCAGATCCGATACGCCGGTTTTGCGGTAGGAAGCATCAACTACGATGAGGAAGGCGTTTTGGATTATGCCGCGAATCAGATGATCAAACGGTTCATTCTTTCCCAGGATCCGGCTTCGAGCTCTCCGGGAAAAAGCGTAGAGATTACGGGATCTCCATTTGATGAAGTGATCGAAAAAGCCCTGCAAATCGGGGAGCGGGTGGACCAAAGCCTGACTGGGCGGATTTTGCACACGAGCGCGAATTACGGCTCCATAATGAACAGGCTTACAGGATTTAAAAAGAAGCTATATCCGCTGACCAAGCTGGACGAAATCCAGCAGCTGAAGAGCCAGTATAAGATTCCGCTTAAGGCAACGGATGCCGTCGATGAATGGGGTGATTTTTTCGCCAAGTACCAAGAAGATGTGAAAATCGCGCTGTTCGAAGCGCGAACGCGGTTTAAAGAGAAGCTTGAAGACTATATGACCCGTTTCGTCAAGGCCTCGGCGATGAATTATGTCCCATTGAACGATTGGCTGAATAGCGGGATTGGGGTGATCGAAAAGAACATCGATTATGTTCAAAAATATAAAAAATCCGGAATGCGGAACGAAGAAATCGAGGCCATCAACAAGTCTTGGGGAGTATTGGGAAAAGATAAGAAACTGCTCTTCGGCCGTGTCAAAGCCGAGAATAAAACCAAATTGACCGGAGCCGTGGAAACATGGATCAAGGACGAAATCGTCTCGATTGAAGCCGGACTCCTGAGAGATTTCTATGAGAATCTTAAAGCCATTCTTCTGGAATGGTCGAGCACAATCGCGATCCTGCAGGACAAGATATCCGACGTTCGGCAAAGGATCGGAGTCCAAATCGGAAAATATACAAGCCGGGACGTTGCTTATAACATCGATAGCCTGGCCAGCAACGAATTCCCGCTGCACATTAAGCTGGATATCAATAAAGATCTCATTGACGAGTTTGTCATAGAAAATCGAATCCTGAGCAATCCTGGAATCAAGGAAGAGATATCAAGTCTAGCGGATACAATCTGCTCGGGCAAAGGGGAAATGAAGGGGATACTGGATTATTTTAGGATCATCTCTCGGGAAGTGCTGGAAAAAAGAGAAAAGGATATCCGGGGAGAATCGAAAATCGCGGACGACATCCTGAATTTGATTAAAACGATCGTCAAGGAAAAGATAAGGTCATATATTAATTCCGTCAGAATTGACGATGTGCTCGAACATTGGCTGAAGGAGCAGGTGTACCCGGTCGCCAAAAAATATCATGACGATAATAATCGTAGGGGTCTCCTCGAGTTGAAGGAGCGCTGGACGATCAATTTCGGCGAAGATCAGGCCGATAAGCTTTTAGCGCAGGATTACTATACAGGGACTAAGGATTCTCGCAACAAATGGTTCGATGTCGCTCTAAGGAGTTTTATTTTTAATTTTAGGAACAAGATCAATCCATTTGTTAGGTATGGGACGGCTTTAAAGCTGAATTATTGGGATAAAATCAATCTCGATACGAACGTAAGGAACGCGTGCCAAGATCGTGTGACGGTCTTTCTCCCGGATAAGTTCCGGTTTGCCGGAGCCGTTGCAAAAGGAGTGGATGCGAATATTCAATACTCCAAGGAAGGCCATAACAGCATTAAAATATTCGCGGAAACTTATGCTTTTCCTCTTCATTCTTTGGACCTTGTCAAAGGGTACCAGGAGGCGAATGTTCGGGATGAATACCTGGAACACAGAAAAGAGGTCTGCGGACAGATTGCGGCAGGGGAGATTACGGACACTTTAAGGCATATTGATAAGAGATTCTATTCGGATTGGTATGTCGACATCGCGGACGATGAAGTTTCGGATGCCGCGGGATATTGGCTATATATATTCGCTCTAGGGCTTGGTTTCATCAGCCGAGATGCAAAAAAGAAATTTATTCTGGCCATGGGGGGGAAGAAGAAAACGATCGACGGATCACTTCCCGGGACCTTGGAGAAATTGAAAAAAGCGGATCTCAGGCAAAGCCTTCGGAGCGGAATCAGCGATGCGGTCAAATCGAAATACTATGGAGAAGGCCAGGATTATGCAAAAATCTTGGAACTCTTCCAAGTAGCTGCTGAAAGCCACAAGAAGTCTTGTCCTCCGAGAACGCCGGCTACGGAAAATGCCTATAAACTATGGTTTGAAATCAATGAGTACATCAAAATACTCTCCGGCGGAACCTTTAGCCCTTCAGCGAAGATACCAAAAGATTGGGCCGCCTGTGAAAAATTGCTGAACTCGCTCTAACGAGCCGGGAAAATCCGGCCGATGGCCAGATATTATCTGATATATTCAAAAGAAATTAACGGGGTAGTAGTTCCCTTCCTTAAGCGATGGGAACGAGTCTTTAACAAAAATAAGGATATTCTTGGTTTTTTTAGCGAGGACGTCTTTGTCGATTTGGAAGAAAGAATCGACGTCGCAAATATTCTCGCCAAGAAGAATAGGACTCTTGAAGGAATTTACGAAATCGTCATTCTCCCGATTATTTCTGCACCCGCCGATATCGAAATAGAAACGGAATATTGCCGAATATTAAGGGAAAAAATAGCAGCCGAGATTCGCGGGGCCGGCGTCAGTGGTGTTTATGTATTTCCGTTGATAAAACGAACCGAAAGCGGCGGAACCGGCGAGAGGATTATTAGGACGTCTAGCTTTATTTTCGGGCCACGGAGTTTGACGGGAGCTTTCTATAGGGATGAGGATTGGTTTGATGACGTAGAGAGTTTTATCCGATTGATTCCCTTGATTGAATCGAAAGGGTTGCACTTTTTTGAATTCTTCCCTCGAATCCTCCCGAAATCGGAACTCATGTCTTTTGCATCGAAGCGTTTTTATTCCCCCGAGTATCTGGCGACGAAATCCTTCGTCGAACTCAGCTTAAAAAATTGGATAGAGCGGCAAACCGTTTCCGAGACGGACGCGCCACCCTGTTTGATAGATATAAAACGGGAGGTGGAGGCTCTTCGGGGAATAGGGGCGCAGTCTCCGGAAGAAAGAAGCCGGAAATGGCTGGATGTCCTTCCGAGATATCTACGGTTCTATGAGGGATGGAGCTTTAATTTTGTTAAAGAGCATTTCAAGGAGATTAAGGATATAAGAATAAAGACGAAATTGTGCCAGGATATCGGTCTGGCGGCTCGAGAAATCGACTCGTTCGCTCTCGAGGAGTACGAAGCAAAGATACAAGAGATGAAACGATTGGAGAGGGATCGGTATTATGATTTTCATAATGAGGCTTTCGCCGCACTTGAGGCAAAAAGAACCACATTAAACGGGCTTCTCAAGGAGATTGAGGCGAAGCGGAGCGAGGGATTAGGCGAAGATGGCGCAGACGTTAAGGAATTTTCCCTGCTTATCGCGGAACAGGTTGAAGCCCATAATACCGAAGACTTCTTTGCCTCGATTATAAAAGATCTTAGGGATTATCTCCGGGGCGTCCCTTTTAAGAAAGCCGCGCGAATAGGTTTGGGGATATTTACGGCTTTGGCATTGCTTTCGGCGCTTTTCTTCCTTTCGCTCCAAATAAAGTTCTCTCTGAAGTTTTTCCTTGGCGGAAACGCCGCTTTAGCTTCTGTTTTTACTATTGGATTTATATACTTTTTGCGCCAATTGAAGCGCCGGCGGATCGAAGGCAAGCTCGATGAACTGAAAAAGCGTATCCGGATGGGAGCGGCGTCCGCCGCCCGAGCTGGGATCATGGGCAAAGCCCGACTTCTTTTCGATCGTTATGCGGTCAGAAAGGCAATGTCTCTGCAGAGAGGATATTGGTCCTTGAGAAAATCTCTGGCCGAGATAAAGAATTCTCTCCAAGAATTTCGAAATCTCGATATGAACAGACTTTACGGTACGGCGCCTTTCGAGATCAGAGAGTTGACGGATAAAATATCTTGGGAGGAAGCGTTTAGAGAGATCGTTTTCTGGGAACAGAATTCCGTCAAATTCCACTTCCTGCCCAAAATAGAGGATATGACCAAAAAAATATTTTTGGGGAAGGGACAGAAAATCGCCGTCCCAATCGACCGCAATGCAGGCGAGATCATTAAAAGCCTTCTAACAGTACCTTTTGAAGATACGGAAATAGCGATAAAGATCCTTCACCCCGGGTATATCGATAAAACTCCATTTGAATACGCAGGGTCGGTCCAATATCTTGAGTATGAGGAAGAAGAAAGCGTGACCGGAATTGTCCTTGGAAGAAAGAGATTAGACTGAATATCCCATGGATAATAATTTAGACTTCATTGCGGAAATCAAGAAGAATCGAAATTATCGCGGGCAGATCCATAAAGGAATACGCATCGAGGGAAATTCCGCCATCCCCTTCGATATTGACAATCTTTCCGATAACCGTGCCCGGTTTGCGGCTCAGGAAATATTGGATCTATGTGGATTTCCATTTCTTTACTCGCATCAGGGTATCTTAATCGAGCATCTGCTTGCCGATGAGACCGTAGGGTTATTCCTCCCGCAGGGATCCGGAAGACGCAGTGCGGTCATGTTGGATTCGGCCGTATACGCAATCGTGAAGGGGAAAGCGGTTCTCGTTCTCTGCCGTGATGACGAAGCGGCGAAAAAGCTGGAAGCGCGTTTTCCCAGGCCTCTTTCACGCCTTATTCAAGTTCATCTTCACGATCAGGAACATTTTGCTGTGGAGATGACTACCGACATTATTATTTCCACGCCCGAGCGGATGGCAGGGCTTCTTCTACAGGACTATGCCAAAATCGAAAGATGGCTTTCCATTCTAGGTCTGCTTGTCGTTTCGGATTTAACTCGTTTTGATTCCGCTCAGCGAGCCCATACCGCTGCCCTTGTAAATCTATTTTCTTCAATGATCGCGGACAGCCGGCGGGTTGCCTATTTGGTAACAGGAGAGCCCATAAACAATGCCGTCCAGGTGGTCGGGGAGATCTCAAAAATACGCGAAACGGAGAAAATAACCGCTATCTTGGTGGATGGCCGCGGAAAAAACGCGCTGGATCTCCTATATTGGATTCCCTCCTATATAATCAATTTAAACGAGTCATCAGGGCGGGCAATCGTAGAACGGCGCGATTTTTATCAAGAAATAGGCTCGCTTCTAGAGATCATGAAAGAAAGGAAAAAAATTCTTGTTTGGCATGCTTTTGCCGTCGTATCTAAAGACAGAATTGCTAGGTTGCTGAAGTCCTTCGGGACGTTCACGGATATAACCGTCATCAAGGATTTGGATGATATTGAGGCGATTCCTAACGGCGGCTATGACGGAATGATCATGCTCGGACTTCCCGAAAACATAAGGGGAGTGATCGATGCTCTTGGGCATTATCTCGTTGAAGGGAGCCCGGTTGCCGTTGTACTTCCTAACGATCCCGTGACGATGCATTTTATTCGCATCGAGGATTCCTTCCTTAAACGGGAATACCCGGAGCTCCTGATGGGCGGCGCAACTCCATACTTGGAGTTCCTGTATTATTTGATATATCTGTATCTTACAGAACAAATAAGAATAGAAAAAGCGGACTTAACCACGGCAAAAAGGGATGGTGCGGAATATTTCAAGAATCATTTGATTGAAGATAAAATAATCGTCGAGGAAGAGAACCATTACAGAATAGACAGAAGCGCATTGATCGACCGATTGCATAAACACTTCCATGAAACATCCCAGGAAGAAGTCGTTAAAGTAAAAATAGGTCAAGAGGAAAGAGCGCTGGATTTATGCTATTTCCCGGAACGATACTATCCCGGATCGTTTTACTTTTCGGGCGATACGATGCGCCAGCTCGTCAAAGACGATGGAAAATATGAATTCCGATCCTGCGGGGAACTGGCCCCGGTCAAAAGAACGCCGATGGTCCAGTATGCGCAAGAAACGTCTTTGGTTGCATCTTCCTCCCACAGTGGATTGAAATATGATTTATTGGCGGGAAAACTCAATGCGGCATGGAATGGGTACAAGGAATATGCCGAGTATTCAGAAGTTCCCAGAAATCCCATAATTACGAAGGTAGGAGAGGGACTATCGTTTCAGAGAGAAACGATGCTGATAAGGATCGAATGCGCGCCCGTCAGTCATGAAATCTATCATTTGTTGAAGATATGGCTATCACGATATTATCTGAACTTTGATGATTATTATGATTTGTTCTCCGATGAGACGTCTGTTTATCTGTTTTCCTATTTATCGATCAGAAAAGACGTGCTCAATTTATTCGGGCTTATACCCTCGATTGTCCGCAAAGCTTTCGAGGATTCTCTGGGTTTGTTACTGGATGCCTGTCCATGTTCCGAAGGCTGTCCTTATTGTCTGGAAGTGGGGGATTGTCCTAGAGAACTAGAAAAATTAAATAAAAAAAGAACTATAGAATTTATTGCCAAAATAACTCGGTTGAATGCCGAAAAGAAGACGAAATTTAAGTACGAGGGACTTGGCTTCGGGGAATCTCAATCATTTTACGAAGGAATCAGCCGGAAAATATTCGAGGTCTTTGAAAAGAAGCTCGATCTTCCAATAAAAAGTAAAGTGCCGATTATCGCCGTCAAGATGGGCGTTCTTACTGTTCCTATCGTCGGTTTATTTACGGGAAATCTTATCCAAGTCAATGGAAACTTGCCTGAAGCGGTCGCGACGGAGGTTATTGCTCACGAATATGCCCATAATTGGGCGGCAGAAAATATGGTTGTTGATTTGGCTTCTACGCCCGAGATTACTAACAATGAAGAACTCCGGAGTATTCTAAGAAAGCTTATCGTGGAAGGATTTGCCCAATGGGTAGCCTTTAAGATCATGGATTATTATGGGCTCGAAAGCTCGATGTCGGGGATATATCTTTGGGGATTTGATGAATACGGCGAGGGATTCCGAGTTCTCTATTGGCTTGAAGAAAAACTCGGTTTCCAAGCCGTCCTTGATTTTGTTAAGACAGGAAATGTAGCTGCCGGCGAAGGACAGATTTGGAAGCTGAACGACATTCTCGATAGAAGCGGATTCAAATCGAGAGTATTGAGCTGGGTGAAAAACCAGTAGGAGGGATATTCCGGCGAAACCGGGCACTCGTTCCGGTTCAAAGCGGCCACTGATCGGAGCGACGCTGGATGGGCATGATACTTCTTTGTAGCCGGAATGAGTCAAGGTGAGCGGCGTTTCCGCAGGGATTCCCCTCGGAGTTTGAGCCGATAGGCGTTGTGGATAATACGGTCCATGCCCGCGTCTGGCTGTTTTTCGACAGGTGTTAAGGTTTTTTATATCCTTGCCAGAAAATCCCAGCTTTTAAACCTGGGGATGAATGGCACCCAGAGCGAAGCGGAGGCCAATCATCTTTATGGCCCAAAGCCCCGGCCTTTAGGCCGGGATTGGTTTAGCAAACGCCTTGACATAATAATATTATTATGCAAGCATAATATTATTGACGGCTAAAAATTCAGAGAATCAACAATGGCTGACATAGGAATTGAGATAATAAACGCCACACACGAGCTAATCCATTCAAAAATATCTGGCTCTAAATGATACAAATAATCGTCAACGGGCTAATCGAAGGCTTAGCAATCGGGATATTGGCCTTGAGCTTTGGGCTTGTCTACAATACGCTGCGGGTTTTTCATTTTGCCTTCGGTGCGCTTTATGCAATAGCGGCGTATGCCTATATATTTGGTCTTGGATGGTTTGGTATTTTGGTCAGTATTCTGCTCGCTGTGGTTGTTGAAGCGTTGGTCTACTATCCGCTCTTTCAGCGCAGGGCATCTCTTGCCGTCTCTTTCATCAGTTCTCTCGGAGTCTATATTATTCTTGTCAATCTCATCGCTTTGTTCTTTGGAAACGATACAAAAATGTTAAGTCCCGAAGTTCGAGCGACCATCAATATCGGGCCGGTGATCCTGACCGACATTCAACTATGGCTCCTTCTTTTTAGTCTTGTCGTTTGTGTTTTGTTTGTTCTTTTGCTCCACAAAACCAGACTCGGGAATTCTTTGCTTGCAGTTGGTGAAAATCTTTTGCTACTCAGAGCGCTTGGCGGAAACGTAAGAATGCTCCGCACAATAGCAATGGTAATTGCCTCGGCTTTGGCCGGTGTAATTGCAATCCTAAAAGGTCTCGACGCAGGAATAGATCCCTATATTGGCATGGGGGCCATGTTTACCGCTGCCGCCGCATTTATTATCAGTGGAGGGCGGAACTATACCGCAATAATCCTAGCCGGGCTGGTTCTTGGCTTATTGAGGAACCTCACTGTCTGGTTTTTGTCCGCTCAGTGGATGGATGCCGCAACCTTTTTGTTGCTTGTTCTGATGCTCATGTTCAGACAACGGGGCTTTGTATCCAATAATATTCGACTGGAAGAGCAATGAATTATGTTCTCCATCTGATCATCCTGATCGAGATCTTCGCAATCTTATCTCTTTCGCTCAACCTCGTTGTTGGTCTGAACGGTTTCCTTTCGTTAGCTCATGCGGCGTTTTATGGCATCGGGGCTTATGTAAGCGCTCTATTAATGCTTGCAGGACTTAATTTCTTTGGGGCTCTGCTCATTTCCGCCATTGTCGCCGCTGCATTTAGTTCCTTGATTTCAATTGCCTCGCTAAGGTTCAAGGGTGATATTTTCATCCTCGTGACTCTCGCTTTTCAGGTGGTGTTTTACTCAATTCTATATAATTGGATATCTGTTACCAAAGGACCTTACGGAATTTCGGGTATTCCAAGACCCTCCATATTTGGTTCTTCATTGCCAGGGTTGGCGCTGCTTTATGGAATATTGGGTGGTCTTGTAGTTTTTATAATGATAATAATATTGAAATCTCATTTCGCATTAAGTGTTACATCCGTACGTGAAGATGTGCTCGCTGCCCGCGCTCTGGGAAAGAACGTTTTTTTGTTGCGCGCAAAAAGCATCGCGATCGCTTCCGCCGTGGCGGCCATTGCCGGCAGTATGTATGCTTCTTATTTGACGTTTATAGATCCGACCAGCTTTACCGTTGATGAATCAATCCTCCTAGTTTCAATCGTGCTCGTCGGAGGGACCGGTAATCTTAAAGGTCCCATTGTTGGAGCCGTTGTGTTGATACTTTTACCGGAAGCGCTACGATTTTTACAGATTCCGGATGCTATTGGTCCCAATATCCGACTCATCCTGTATGGACTTGCCCTCGTTGTGCTCATGTACCTCAGACCGCGCGGCATCGCCGGCATCTACAGATTTGAATAAAATGCTCGCACTTACCAATATAGGTTTTCGTGTAAACGGCCACGCAATAATTACCGATGTAACACTCACGGCATCATACGGTGAGATCGTTGCGCTTATTGGGCCTAACGGAAGCGGGAAGACGACACTTTTCAATGTTATCAATGGATTTCTCCGGCATACATCAGGAAATATTGCAATTGCGGGAACCCGGGCGGATAACCTAACCGTTGAACAGCGGATCGCGTTGGGCGTTGGCCGCCTTTGGCAAGATGTTCGTATTTTCCAGAAGATGTCCTGCCTGGAGAACCTCGTCGTCGCCGTGAAAAACAGTCCCGGAGAAGCGCTATGGCGAGCGTTTGTCCAGCCTAAGAAAATCAAGCTTGCCGAAAAGGAAGCTATCGATAAAGCCGAACAATATCTTAAATTAACCGGGCTTATCGAAAAAAGAAATATCGAAGCGGAGAATTTATCCTATGGACAGCAGAAGCTTCTTGCTATGTGCCGCTTGTTCATGAACGATGCGACGATTCTCCTCTTGGACGAACCATATGCGGGTGTTAGCTCCGTTCTGTTCGACAGGATAAGCGCTTTGATAGAAAAAATGCGAAAATTGAATCAATGTATTCTTATTATCGAGCACAATATCGCCCTCGTTCAGTGGGTCTCTCAAAGAATGTATGCGTTTGACGAAGGCCGGATTATTGCAGAGGGGACCCCGCGGGAGGTAATGGGCTCTATCGAAGTAAAGGAAGCCTATGCCGGGGTCTGAGCCCGAGTTGATTCTAAGCCTTTGCAATGTATCAGCGGGGTACCACAAGAAGCGTGTCCTCTATAATGTTGGATGTGACGTCTTCCAGGGTGATATTGTAGCTATTCTCGGCGCCAATGGTTCGGGGAAATCAACTCTGTTTAAAGCAATCTTGGGCCTGGTTGATCATATTGAAGGAAATATACTATTCAGGAACGAGAATATTCGTGGTAAAGCGCAGCACAGAACCATACATAAAGGTATTAGTTATCTGCCTCAAGACCGGAATGTGTTCACAAGTCTGAGTGTCCAAGAAAATCTCCGCTTGGCCGGCTTTGGAGCCAAAGACCACACCCAGTTCCAGAGTGAAATCCTGGAGCTTTTTCCTGAGATAAAATCTGCGATGATAAAACGTGTCGGTTTGCTGAGTGGAGGTGAAAGACAGACGCTTGCGGTTGCCATGGCCCTCATCCGGAAGCCAATGCTCGTTATGTTGGATGAGCCATCGGCTGGATTATCACCGAGGTTGGCAAAAAGAGTTATGGATATCATTAAAGAACTTAACCGCAAGCATTGCGTTTCATTCCTCATTATTGAACAGAATATCAAGGCGGTGCTCGATATTGCCACCAAGGTGCTCGTCATGAAGAACGGAGGTCTAAAGGAAAAGCATGATTTTGGGAACCTGCTTCTCCAAGAAAACCTAAAGGAAATATTTTTTTCATAAGATGTCTGAAAAAGGTAACGTATGCGGATAATACTTATTAATGCCGAACAGTTGGTAAGGCACTATGCTGGTGAAGCAGATGAAGTAAAGGTCGTTTCACGGACAGAAAATGCCAGGAAGAACTTGTTCTCTGCGCTGCACGATAACCCCGAGGCCACGCTTATTCTTGATTCTGAGATCAGATTCGGGGAGCACTCGAAGTATCAGGATCTTGAAGGGCTTCAACTTGCTTACGAATTGCGCATCAATCCTGAGATCAGATTTAGAGGGTTCATGAAGCTTCACGGCTTCCTTCCGATCCGGGCATTGAAAGAACACAGGTTCGGAGGGTTGCTCAGAGGTGGCGATAAGATCCATGCGAGAGAATTTCGTTTGAAGGGTGTGTCGTATGTGGTTTATCCCTCATGGGACTTCCTAGAAGAACCGCCGCTTAGCGAAAGCGAATGGAGGGAGGTCGTATGTGAGCTAGACGAGATTTTCGTTAGGGAATTCGGAGATTTTGAGCATAGTTTCAGGAATATTGCAATGTTCCGCAAAATGGATGCCACTTCCAAATTAGAAAAAAAGAATGAGTTTGAAAGCTTTCTTCGAACGCTCCTTCAAATTGAAAGAACAACCGCCATACGACCCGTCTATATAGCTCAAATGGAAGCAATAAAAAAAGGCTTACAAAGAATAATCGCCGAGGTTTGTGATGCAGAAGAGTCATCGGTACAGAAGGATTTAATAAGATTGAAGAGTGAAATCGCGAAGTTTAAAGTATTGTTGAATGAAGGGACACAAGGACGTTGAAACGGGTTATTCTTATTGACGACCAATATCGAAACCTTGCACACGTCATGAGGGATGGGTTGCAGCGTGCTTTTGAAGGCAATATTCAATTCGATGCCGTTCCATTCAGAAGCTATTTCCGGATCGAGTCCCTCGAGGAGTATGACAAAGAAGTCGAGAGCTTTCTATCGACCATTTCGGAGAGCCAAAGAAAGGATTGTTGTTTGCTTTTGGATTGGGTGTATATGCGCACGTTGAATGGCGCAAATAAAAGCGAGTGGCACGGTAAGGAGCTTTTTGAGAAGTTGAATAACCTAGGTTTTCGTAACGTGATTATTTTCTCCAATTATACTGATGACAGTGAATTTCGAACGGCATTGGTGAAAAATGGACTCTGTATTGCAAAACCTTCGCAAGAGATCCTTGATAAGTATCAGCAGGATTCTTCTTCAATTGTAGATGATGAAAAAACGATTGCGTATTTTAAAGATCTCCGACTTCTCATACAATCGCTTTTCTTCGATGAGCAAATGGAGAGATACGGGATGATTCTTGGTTCCTCGCCCGAAATGCGTGAAGTGTCTGAGCTTATTGACCGGGCGGCCGCTTCCGCGGTCAATGTACTCATACTGGGAGATACAGGCACAGGAAAAGAACTAACCGCTAAGGCCATACATAACCTGAGTCCAAGGAAAGACCAACGCTTCATGGCAATTAATTGTAGCGGCATTCCATCCGACCTATTGGAGACTGAATTGTTTGGCTATGCGCCGGGCACTTTTACAGACCAGCTCCGAGAGGGTAAGCTAGGTTTACTCAGAGAAGCGGATGGGGGGACAATACTGCTTGACGAGATAGGCGATATGCCTCTTATGATGCAATCAAAAATACTCCGATTTTTACAGGACCACAAAGTGCGACCGGTGGGAGGTGCTACAGAATTCGATGTGAACATCAGGATCATTTGCTCAACAAACCGGAATCTCCGTGCGCTTATTGAGGAAAACGAACGGACAAGAGGAGAAAAGGGATTCCGAAGCGATCTATTTTGGAGGATCCGAGTCCTGGAGATCAATCTTCCCCCACTTACCGAACGACTCAGGAAAGATAGAGAACTTCTACAGCTGTTATTTTACTATCATTTGAGAAAAGCGTTCAGAATGAACAAGCCTTCAAGAATAGCAAACCTGCATTTGGCCAATGACGCCGAACAGTTGCTCCTCGATTATCATTGGCCGGGTAACTTCCGGGAATTTGAGAACGTCATCCTAGGCGCGGTGGCTCTTTTACCTGATAACGAGAATACGATCAATGAGAATCTACTCTTACGTCTGATAGAGAAGACTGAAAACGAAAATCAAATTGCCTCATACGTGAGTCTTCTCCATAAGGGAGGAGTGCTGAATGATGTCCCGCGGAACTTGCAGCGGGATATCCTTGTATCATATATTAGAGGCGCATTCTCAGCGGGAAAGAGAATCCAGGCTGAAGATTTGATCGATGTAATCTTGGGGGAAAGCAGGGCGGCGGAAAAGGAAGCAAAGAAAAAACAATGCGCGCGGGTTATTCAGTATTTAAACCGCAGAAATTTATCTCTAACAAAACTGAGAAAGGAGAATTCTCATGCTTAAAGGCCGTGTAATATTATTCGGAGTATTTGGCTTAGCCGTGTTAGTTGTGCTCCTTATCTTGATCAATCCTGTTGCCCAAAAAGACACCGATATTCGAATTGGCGCGGTCTTTCCGTTGTCCGGCCGTTTCGCTGCTATGGGCACTCCACTCAAGTACGCTACTGATATTGCCGTAACTGAAGTCAATGCTGAAGGCCTGAGCGGTAAGAGACGGATCCGCATACTCTATGAAGATAGTAAAGGCGTACCAAAAGACGGGGCAACTGCGGCGCAGAAGCTCATTACCGTCGATAAAACGCCCATAATTACGAGCTTTCTCACGGGTGTATGCGAGGCGATAAAACCTATCTCCGAGAGTTCTGGAGTCCTGTTTTTAGCCCAGACGGTCGCGCCGCGAATTCATCTGGGGTCCAAGCTTACCGTTCGCTTCCATTATAGCTTTACAGAGGAAGGAAGGATCATTAGTGAGTTTATTGTCAATCAAAAAATTAAGAAAATCGGGATTATTAGCTCTAACGATCCTTCAACGACTTATCAGGTTGACTCGGTAATTCTACCCATTGTTTTAAAAAATGGGATCATAGTGGAAAAGGAAAACTTCAGCATTGGAAACAAGGACTTCTCGGCAATCGTTCAAAAGATGAAGTCCTCAAATGCTGACTTGGTTTACTTGGCTGGATACGGGAATGACATGCCTGCGATATTGACTGAGTTACACAAAAGCAAAATGACGGCTCAAAATATGATTGTTTGTGGAAACATCGGTTTCATTGAGCTCCCAGCGGGCACACCCGCAGAACTATATGAGGGGGTTGTTTTTACGACGCCGCCTTTCATAATGAGTGCAGAGGATAGTTTGCTTACTAAGTTCAGGAAAAAGTATCAAGAGCTATCCGGAGAGGAACAGGTCGGCTATGCGGCTTATTATGCCTATGATATGATTAAAATCCTGGCAGAGGTGTTGAAACGGTCGTCATCTGTTGACCCGACTGCACTGAGGGCTAACCTGGCTGGCGAATTTCGAGGAATTTGTGGGATCTATACCGTCACTCCCGATGGGGATGTGACTCCACCTGTTACACTCGGTAGATACGTAAATGGGGCGATAGTCCCTGTTGCGCAATCTCAAAGGGAAAAATAAAGATTTGCGATAATCAAATGGCTCGAACTTCGACATAATAAAAAGAGGGGCCGAAATGTCTCCAAGCAAAGGGCTTAAAAATAGGCCGTCGCCGACGTTGGACGTAAAAGCAAGGACGATCCACCGTAAAGGTACTTGGTCCATTGATGATTATATGACAATCTTCCACGTGCCTGCGGCAAAGAAGGCGGAAGAAAGCGAGTGGTTTTTAAAACTGACTCAGCATATTCAATCGGAAGAAATTAGAATCTTGTGTCCTGGCGTTGGCGCGGGAAGAAACGAGTTGGTGTTAATCGAAGCCCTCGCTTCGTCCGATCCCGACCGGAAGATAATCTGCGATTTTATCGATTACAGCCCGATTTCCTGCGAAAGCCTTCGATCAAGGCTTCGGTCAGAGCTCCGATATCGAGAAAAGGGACTTAATGAATTCGAGAAGGAAAACCTGACCATTAAGTTGCTCGAGATGGACTATGAAGACTGGCTTAAGGATGGCATAAAACCGCGTTATGAGATCATCCTGGCCTTCTTCATAATAAACTTTCTATCTAATTGGGTTCAAAGCTTAAAAAATACAATACGCTTGCTTGTTCCGGGAGGTGTATTTATCGTCTCCCAGGATGTGGGAGATTTGTGTTTTGTTGATAACTCCTTTAAAGAAATCCCCCCTGAAATGCCGACGGGAAGACACAAATTCTATCATTTATGGAGAGCATATTACGATCATCGGAAAAAATTGGGATTCGAATGGAACTCGCTAATATCTCCATCGAACATGGAAATAATCGAAGATATTTTTAATGATATACACCGCTTAGCTATTAGCGTTGAGGAAAAGCAAGGACTCTCAGATCGGTTGAAAACGGCGATACTCCAGCCTAAGAGCGATTCTCTTCAGCTAGGCGAGATCACTTGGACCCTGGGAGATGTCATTCTTGAAAATCCGGCCGCTAAAGACCTAAAGTTAATTGAATACTGGCTCTCATTAATTCGCGGCATTGGTGGAGCCGGATATTTGACTAAAGAAAACGAAGTTTTTAACTGTCTCTTTTTACCTTCTCCGCTTAGAGAGGCGCTCGCTTTGGAGGTAAGAAAAGAGTTGGAAAGATTTGAGGCCGAGAATGAGAAATCGGACTATAAGAATAAGACGGGCGAGATCGATGATCTTAGCCTGGGGCAAGCCTTTTATTTCCTATATAAACCAAACGCAGAGAATATCGATGCTATTGTAGACCACGTCATAGAATCCAAGCTTAACTCGATTGGGGCAGTTTCACGCTACCGGTTTATCAACCGATCTGAATCCCTTAGCAGCGAGAGTTTAAAAAAAGTGGCCCCATCACTTGGGATTACGAAAAGTATCAGAGCTGATTTATTAAATCGGGCTCGTGATTCTTTTAACACCAGTGTGAATGATAAACATTCAGCGATTGTATCTTTGCTGAGTCGCGAATACCAACCAGGGGGAGCCTCTGAACATTTATATGAATGGCGTAAAAACGATTCTCCGGTGGTATTTGATCCAGCGCTAACGATTGATGAAAAAATGGCGCTGATTAAATCATACGCTTTCTATTTTGCCCAGTCCGCTCATGCATGGGGAAAAAATAGATCAGAAGGCAAAAAAAATCCCACTAGGATTACGGGGATGCTCTATGATGAGTTACCGAAAAAGATAAGCCTAACTATTTCGGTTCATGATCAAGATGACGATGTTAAGGCCTTTTTTTATCATACTGGAGAACTCCGAGCCATAAATATCAGTTTGGACAGACTTATCTTCAAATCAAAATTATCTGATAATATCGGAAAAATTCTTAGAAATATCCCCAACAAACTTAGGATACCAGGGGGGGGAGAAATAGACTTTGAAATTTTATTGCAGAACCGGGATTATGTATTCACCGAAGAAGTGAAATACTTTTCGGACGCTATATTGAAGAAGGCAGACCTTCTTGACGAATTTCATAAGCGCATAGTCGAACTCGCCGACACCCGTAGTAAGTTACCGAGAAGAATTGCAGGCATTATTTGCAAAGCAATGGAAATTCACAGTGTTGACGATTTTATGGAGATAGAGAAGACCCTAAGCTTGATTTATGCTCAACTTGTAGTAGGATTTGATGTAATCGAATGGGACACACTTAATTATACATCGACTAACTCATTCATGGAGGATGCTACTGAAAAAGGGTACTATGGCCTTATCGTTTACGATCGCCTTAATCACGGCGGCGATCACAGGCTCATAGAAAAGAATCTTGACAGATTACTTCCGAGTACGTTTTTCTATAGCGGAATGGACGGTATCTATGAGACCAACCGTGAAGTTAGGCGGTCTGAGTGGGTGAAAATCATACAGGAGTTAAGGCATAACGTAACTAATCACCTTGAGGCTCTTTCCTTTGCAAAAAACGGTAAAGAAATCGCATTTATTGCAGATGATATAGCAAATTGTTTGAAACTAACCAAGTATTATGATTCAGACGAAAAAATGGCAGTGTTTATTCATGAAGAGACAGAGAGAGAAGAGAAGGAAAACCAAAAAACTGGAAAAGAAACCCTCCTAATAAAAGACGTTATTAATCCAGCAATTAAGATTGTTAAATCAATCGTTCAAAACAATCCAATTCTTTTTATGGGAGGGGAAACCAATTATAACGCCCTAAAGCAAAGTCCCGGGCTTCTGGATTGTATGCCAGCAATAAATGATTTTCCGATAAAAACAATTAGTTGGTTGGGAAGACAAGTATTTTTAAATATTCTCACAAATGCTGTCAAAAACGTAAACGCAACAGTTCCCATGGTTAAAGTGGAGATTAAACAGCTTCCTTCACGATCAGTCGTCGAGGTATCCGTAACGAATAACAAATCAATATCAGAAAACTACCTTAAACAGATCAATGATATTAATGCCCCCCTTAATGAATCCGATCATTTAGGCATATATATATATAAAAAATACGCCAGGGCGTTGGGGTGGAAATTGAAGGGCAAAATGTTTTCCACCCCAGAACAAAGAGAAATCACACAAATATTGTTGGAGATTCCAATTCTAACGAAAGAAGCCAATAATGTGGAAGATCCTCTACGCTGAAGATAAATATATTTGGGTAGAAAGAGTAAAAAAGTTCCTTCAAGAAACATTTACAAAAGGTTCGTTCGAATTATTAACAGCAGACGCTGCATTTTCTGGAACTGGCAAGATAGCAGACGAGTTCCTTTCTTTAAATAATATTCACATCGCTATTATCGATAGCTATTTCGCAAACGAGAACCACGTAAGAATAAATATCGATGGATACGAAGAAGAATATGGTCCAGAAACCTTGGGAGAAGGCTTAATAAAAAAGTACAGGAAATCCTCTCGCCCTCTGTGCTTTGTTTTCTTAACGGGCAAAAGAGAGAACACCAGAAAAGTCGACGAAGCGTTTCAAAAGTTCATTAATGATCCAAAAGTAGTGCCAATTGGCAAAGGGCGTCTAAGAGAAAATGAAAGAAGTCAGTTAATCGATGATTTTAGAAAATTGACTAAGCAAAGTGCGAGGCAATTAGTTAGGGAAGGCTCCTTTATGTCAGGCAATAATGGAGTGCCAGATTACAATGTGCCGCTAGATGGGGATATGGAAATTAAATTAGGCAGCGAGGATTGGCGATTAGAATCCTTGTGCCAAGGGTGGAGGGATGAAGAGGGAAATATAAACTACGAAGAAGCGGTAAGGGAGCTCTTTATTCCGGATTTGAGCCTAGCCTTCTCCGCATGTTTTAATACTCAGGGCATAAAACAGAGTACTCATTCCTCCGGGAAAAGCTATTTCAAATATAATAATAAGTCAGAACTAAAAATGCACATTGAGGAACAGTTCAATAGACTTGATAAAGTAATTAATGAAATTAATAATTTGAAGGATATATTAGGTAACAGTGACACTATTGCAAACTATGAAAACTTCAAAAGAGTATGTCTTAACAGCAATTTTTTAAAAGAAGGGGCTTATATAGAAAATGATGATGAAATAATGGAATTAAGAAATATTAATTTTCGTTATGGAGATCCGCCTTTTGAAATAAAAATCGATGGAAGACAATCCGATTGCTTTAATAATATTTCAAAGGGAACGAGAAAATTCGAAATAAGCCTTCCAATTCATGGATTATTCAAAGAAGCACTCAAGCGTCTTTTAAAGAAGTCAGACGATCGCTTCATGCTCCTTGGACAGAAATGGGACAAATTGGTCTGGCCCGATCAAGTTGAAGAAGGAATCAACCCAGTTTGCTGGCTCTTCGACGTTTTGGATGGGTAGTATAAAATGGGGAAATGAATGAAAAAACTCTTTTTCAACTGGCGTTGGGTCT
>Ga0315288_10001262_pt1 | contig 32691 bp, 30 predicted proteins | sample YL17G11_20_MG_FD_203454 | JGI IMG/M metagenome (GOLD analysis project Ga0315288, IMG submission 203454) | Sediment microbial communities from Yellowstone Lake, YNP, Wyoming, USA - YL17G11_20 | ecosystem: Environmental > Aquatic > Freshwater > Lake > Sediment | place: USA: Wyoming | collected...
ACGGACCCGGTCCCGCCAATAATGACCGCCACGACGCCCATCAACAGGGCGTTCATCCCCATCGTCGGCGTCATGTCGACGTCGAGGGATACCAGGATACCGGCGAGGCCGGCCAGCGCGGACCCGAGTATGAATACGCTAAGGATAACGCGGTCCGCGCGGACGCCGGTCACGAGGGCGAGCGCCGGATCGTTAGCGACGGCTCGCATCTCGAGGCCGAGCGGCGTTTTCTTGACGAGGAACCACACGGCGAGCGTCAACAGAGCTGCGGCGCCGATAATGACGAGTTGGATGGGGGTGACGCGCGCGCCGAAGACGAGCAACCCCTCTTTAACCGGGCCGGTCCGGATGGTCTGCGTCTGGTCGCCGAAGAGGAGGGATATGACGTTCTGAAGGACGACGTAGGCGCCGAGGGAAGCGATGAGTAGTACGAGGTTTGAAGCGCCGCGGCGGCGGAGGGGCCCATAAAGGCCGAACTCGAACGCCGCGCCCAGGACGGCGCAACCCATAACCGCGAGCGGCGCGCCGACCGCCAGCGGCAGGCCGAGGCGCCCGACGAAGAAAAACGCGAGGTACGCGCCGACGGCGTAAACGGCGCCGTGGGCGAGATGAAAAAACCGGGTTGTCGCGAAGATCAACCCGAAGCCGACGGCCACGACGCAATAAGCACCCGCGGCGACCAGGGCGTTAGCTGTGAGTTGAGGGAGCAAAACGATATATTTCGAATGGCTTTTAGGATATTAAATAGCTAATGGTGTATCGTACCGCGCCGAGCCTTAGCGTAGGCGGATTCACCGAAGCCGGAGGATAATAAAACGTATAAACAAAATAAAGGTTTATTTCCTTCACCTATATCTCCCCAACATTTAGACAACGTATCCGTATTTCCGTCACTGATTACACTATAACGGGCGGATTTCGGCCTAATATTTATTTCTTCGAATTTAGATCTCGCGAAATTTATATAGGATTCTTGCTTACGTGTTATATTTGTCTTTGTTTCACTATTTATAACATTATTAAAATAATTCGATACTAGACTAACTGTTTCTAAAATCGATTGCTCTGGATTACTAAGTTTACTCTCGTTAACAAATAATCCCATCTCCTCTTTAAAACACTCAAAATCTGGGAGTTGGGTTTGGGATGTCCTACCAAGTATATAATCCCATTTTATCATATCTAGTAACCGTACGTGCGGATTATCTTCATGGGCGCTCGTTCGAAGCCCGGCGTTTTCTCCTTTAATAAACGTGTAAGGACACCTTTTTACCCTATCAAAATAATTATTATCGCCGCCTATATATTCATTTATCTGGGGCAACATAATCGGCAAACTGCGCGATTTAAAATTATCGCCAAATTGATCCTGAGGTATAGAAATTTTATCCACTAATAGTATAAAAGCTTTATTTAAAATACTAGTTTTATTCTTATCTATAAAAGCAAATAATCTAACCGTAGTCTCGTCCGTAAGCCAAATATCGCATCGCTTGTATTTTAACATATCAAGAGATTCTTTTATGTTTTTTGCAAAATCAAACGCGAACCCTTCTTTTTCACTACGGTTGTTAGCCCACACTAATACGTTACACCAATAATGGAAATGCGCATCTGGGGAAAATAAAATGATTTCCAAATCGCACGCGGAATTTAAATCTCTTAGGGCTTGAAAATATTCTTGGAAAATATCACTTCCTACAACGGCAAATCCATATGCCGGCGTTGATATTAATAAATAAACGTTCGCTGCCCTATTTCTAAACTCTAATAAATTACTAATAAGATGGTCCCTAAAGATATTTTCAAAATCGCCTCGCGCCTCTGTCGCGAGTAACCCGATCTTTTCAAGTTGCTCTTCGGTTTCTTGCGATTTAGCGTTTGCTTTGGACGCATTATAAGCGGCTATAATGGCCGCTAATAAACTTAGCACGGTTAATATAACACTAATGAAAGCCCAATCTAACATTTTCTGCTCTTTACTTGGGCGCCCAAAGAGTTACGAAATTACCGTTTAAAACAGTTCGAATAACGATAGGTTTAATAACGTCGCCGTGGTCGTCGAAGGTTGTCGGACCGGTTACGCCGGGGAAATTCTTTATGTTATATAATGTCTTTTTAATACATTCTTTATCTTCGCCGCATTTCCCTAAAACGTAAGCTATTATATAAAGGCCATCATACGCTAAAGCAGCGTACCCCTCCAATTCCCTCCCATACGTAGATTCATACTTCTTCTTAAAATCCTTAACCCGCGGGTCCGTAGATTCGGGATTAAAATGATGCGGATAGACTATCCCTTCGGCTCCCTTTCCTGCGATATTTAGAATCTCCGGGTTCTCAATTGGTGCGCTTCCTATAAATTGGGTTTTAATCCCTAATTCGTAAGCTCCCTTTAATATATATCCCGCTTCGGTATAAGCCGGTATGAAAACGCCGTCCGGATTACTACCCTTAATTTTTATTAATTGGGTTTTAAAATCGACGGATCCTTGGTCAAAACCGTCCATAAATAATACTTTACCGCCCATCTCCTCAAAATAATCTCTAAATACGTTGGCTTGGTCAGTACCGTAATCGTTATTTACGTATAGGATTGCTATAGTACGTATCCCTAACCGGGTATAAATAAAAGGCACTAAGGTTTTTAAATAATACCGGGAGTCGGGTTGGATTCGGAACACATAATCTCCAGCATCGCGGATTTTCGGCGATTGCGCTTCCGCTAATATAGGCGTACGCGTCTTTTCGGCTATAGGTGCTTGAGCTAGAACACAAGACGAAGCCCAGGAACCGAATATAATGGGGACCCTATCCGCCACAATTAATTTCTGCATGGCGTTTGCTGCTAATTTAGGTTCTGCTTGGTCGTCTTCATAAATTATAATTAATTTCTTGCCTTTTATGCCACCTTTATTATTTATTTCTCCTCGCGCCATTTCGAGAGCATCCTTGATCCACTGGCCGTATTTACCTGCGGTTCCTGATAAAGGTAAAATCGCCCCGATCTTAATAACCTCGGGTTGCTTCTCCTTTTTCTTACAAGCGTATGGCCCACTCGTGATGAGTAATACCGTTACCGCGAACGTCGTAACGAAAATTTTTCCTATGGTTCTCATGGCTTTCTCCATTTTTATGAATTAGGGTTTAAACTTTTTTCCGTGTATTTTACTTCGGTGCCCGCACCTTGTCAAAAGTTTCCTTTAACTCGTGAACGTCCGCGGTAGCAGTCGTCCTTAAGGACGAATCGAGCGGGTTCCTTCCGACCTTACCGAATAGTCCGGAGTGCTTACCGCTTTTCTTGATCTGGCAACTCAAACCTAATTATCGTCGGCGCGTAGGTTCCTAGTCCCGGTCGGAAAACTACCGCTTTCTTCTACCGCCGCAAACGGCCGAGGTTCGCTCTGCGTTTCCAAAGGTGTATTTCTTGGCGATAGCCTCGCACCGGCCACGCCCCGTAATAACGGTTACGCTTTCTAAACTAGTTAAAAAACCGAAGCGGCGAAACCGGCGAAAACGGTTTTCGAGAACTCGTTAAGTGGGGGTAATTTCCCCTCTTGGTATCCCGCAAGGAATCTGGCGGAGGCGTCTTGTTTCACGTTAAGTACAGTACGGGCGTCGAAGAAACCCTCGTACCTTTTTTGGTCTACTCCTAGTTTGCCGAGTCGACATAAACCGTCATATTTAAGCTGGATATCTACGCGGTCCGAAAAAGGTAAGATCCATTTGCCTTCAAGGTCAATTCGGTTTTTAGGCTCCGAAACGGCCGCGGTTTCCCGCGCGGTCCGCTTAACGGTTCGGCTATAAGCCGCGGAAATATACGGAGCCGGCGTCGGGCGGTCTCCCTTAACAATACCCCAGTCCTGGAACGCTTCGTAATAACCTATGGTAATAACGTTGAATGGGAGATAGGCGAACGAACGCGCTTTCACCATATAATCTACGACCTTCCATTGCTGGTCCGCTTCTACGTCGGTAACGTCAACGCCGAACCCGTAGTAATACTTCAACGTCTGTTCAGTCTTAACACCTCCCTCCGGCCGTATCGGCACCGACATCTGCCAATCACGAACGTATTTGAGATTGACGCTACCTGTGAACCGGTTTTGCGTTTCGGTAGGCATAGACCCAAGCTTGATTAACCCACTTGTAGTGAACCGCAGAGGGAACGATGGCCTCGGGAAAGTAGTAGATGGGAGAAACTTCACGTCATACCCGAGGTCGAATGCCTCCATTCGTTCGGGGATTAATAAATCGAGCTTAACGTCGAATTTCCGATTGAGGTCTCTTTCCGTAACCCAGTTCGTCGAGGCGACGTTTGATTCGACGGCGCACTCGACCTGCTTTTCTTTATCATAAACGATTATCACTTTATAATGGGCCGTCGGATCGAATTTCCCGTAGAAGTGAACGACAGGGTATAAACCGTTCCCATCGCTCACGCCGCCTTGTAAAGAATCTATCGCTACGACGGTATTCGTTGTAGCGTCGATCAATCTTACGACGTCGGCGTTAACCTGGTTCTCCGCCAGCGGAGGATCGATACCCTTAACCGTGATCGTGAAAGCGTACTCGGGATCGTATTCATCGTAGTAGAGTTCAGCGGTTAATACGTTCGCGGCTACGGGTGATAAGGTGGCCGTAATAACGCTTAACAGAAGTATACCCGGTTTAAATATCCGCGTCATTATCTCCTCGTCACCCATCCTATCGCTCCTTTTTAAATGATTCCCGAATACGACGATAACCGTTTTGGGTTTTTGTCTGTATGGAATGGTAAACACCAGGATTCCGGTTAGCTTTTTAAGGACGGCGTTTTGGGCGTACGTAGGTGGCGAAATCCACCTTTATAACTTCACTCCAAGCCTTACCGTTTAACCGCCGCAGGTACGCTCCCGTTAATCGAGGATGGTACCAATGCTCGTTAACTAGGTTTTCCTGGATCGTCATCGCTAATTCGTCATACCAATCAATAGGGGAATCGGGAGGGCTATCTTTTTCTAGGTTCGCTACCGAATCGCGGACGGTCATTTTTAAAAATTCGGTTTCCTTTAGCGAAACCCAATGGGACAGACTTACGTAGGCCGAACGGGTCAATTTCTTTAAAACCTTGGGATCCATTGTGCTTGCCTCCTATGCTATAAGCGTGTTAGGCATCGACGACCGGGAAATAAACCGAATTCGGCGGCGCCCGTTGCTACTCCTTTATCGCCGCCCACCGGGATCGTTATACGTATTTTAATATGAACGAAACCACCGCCGTCGCTATCGCTTCGCCGATCGCGGCCTGGAAATCGGGACGCGCGAGCCACGCGGCGTCCTGAGGGTTGTCGATGAACCCCGTCTCGATTAATACGGGGTAAAAACGGGTGTTGAAATCGTATTCGAGCATGCCGGCAGCCGCGGCCGTTTCGTGGCGTACGAGAACGGCGTTCGGCCAATCCTTGGCTATAGCTTCGATAGCGCCGTCGCTATAACGCCGCCAAGAAGGGTCAAACCTAGTTGCGCTCTTTAAAATACTAGGAAGTATCGTCGCCGCGAGGCGAGGCGAATCAGCTACGCACCCGGGGGTACGGGGAGGGTAAAATACGCCGGTCCCGCGCGCCTCGCCGCCATTCGTATTCGCGTGGACGGAGACCATAATGGCGGCCGTATCCGGGTTTCGCCGGAATACATCCACGATAGGCGCGAACCGTTTGGGTAGAGGGTAAACCCGCGGAAGAGCGATAACCTTGTCTCTTAAAACCGGGTTCTCGCCGAGGACCCTTTCCGCGGCATCGACGACGCCCCTAATCACGTCGACTTCGCGGAGACCGCCGACTCCAGTCGCCCAGTTCCCTGTTTCATCGTGGCCGCGGTCGAGGGCTATAATTACGTCTTTCGTGCGGCTTCCTCCTCGGGTTATTTATTAACCCGCGTTAACGTAGTGGTACGTCACCGACTACGTGGAATTCCTTCCGTACCTCCTACTCGCACCCGACCATGATAGTGCCGCCGTCGTAGGCGTCGATAAGACCCGCGTCGCCGGCGCCTATCGCAACCGCCGGGTATCTGTCGACGGGGTACCCTTCGGCGCGCCGGGCAACGATAAGTCTGGCGATATATTGGTGGAAAGGTACCAACGCGTTTTGCGTACGGTTAAAAGAAAATCGAACGGACATTATTTGTTTTAATTGGTAGGTAATCCTGCTGAGCGAGTTCAACCCGTATATTACTAAATAAATGTAGTGCAAATACTGTGCCACTCGTGGAACCCTTTAATATCAAACCAAAACGCCCCGGCCGTAAGGTAGGGCGTTCAGATAAACCACTAAATTCGGTGGATTTAGGACCGCGTGTTTACCTCCCGTTCGTTGAATCCTTCATAATCAGGAAAAACGGTGGACGCTGAAATTAGCGGCTAGTCGAGCTGAATCCGCTGATTTCCGCGGGTGGCGCCGGATCCGTATCCGGTGGGTTTTGGAAACCGGCGAGCCGGGCGATATAGGACGCTACGAGCGGGGCGAAATCAAAGATATCCTGGAATACTGGCGCGACCGCAAGCATAAGGCGAAACGACGCCGACGACGATCTCTTTTAACGCGGCAGCCGGCGATCGGCGTCAACGATGGAAAACTGCACCTCGCGGGTCCTGGTTGGCTGGAAGGCCGTCGCCGCGTACCTCGGTTACGCGGTTAAGAACGCGAAAAGATACGCGGCCACGAACGGCCTGCCGGTATCACGTTACAGCGGCCGCATCCGCACGCTGCCCGAAGATCTCGACGCGTGGATCCGCCGCGGCGTGGCGGCCGCGGCGCGCCGGGAACCCAGGGCGTCGGCCAAGAAGAAGCGGCGCCACCGAGACGCATGGGACTTTGTGTTAAACGGGCGTTTGGGAAAACGGTCGCAGACGGGCGGTATACGTATGGGACTTTGTGTTAAGGCGGCGTCCGATAATACGGTTTCGGTAGAGTTGAACACTTAAGATAGCGGCGCGGCCGTAGGGCGGCCGTACGGGTTACGCTTACTCGATTCCTAGTTGCCTAAGCAAGTACCGGACCCGTTCAAACGCGTCGCGGCGAATCCGCGCCCTTTCTTCTGTGTCACTGACTTCTTCGAAATCAGCGATACACGAAGGCCCAACGTCGTCGTCAGAACGGAAATACTTCGCTAACTGCGTTAACGCTTCCTTAACCAGTCCGTGGCCGATATGGGGTTTAAAAGCTTCCGCGATGGCTTCTACTCCGCCAGGGTAATTACGCAAGCAGTAATTGATATCCCACGCATCCTTTTCTTTTAATCGTCTCGCGAGCGCCATGCTCTTCATCACGATGAACGGAACGACCGGGGCTACCCGTAGCGTGACGGTATCCCTCGCCCCGCCGGGTAACGTCCCCTCGAACGCAACTTCAATTGGCGAGTCGAAAGCCAAGTCAACGCCTCGGCCCTTCCGCGCGCGGGCATCATGGACTTTTTGGGTTCGGTGACCCCGGCCGGTACCGCCGTATTCGCCGGCCATAAGGTGGACTTCCACTTTTACCGGACGGCCTCCAACGTTGACGCGCCGGTAAAATATAAAAGTTTCCCTCCCTTGGTCGTACCCGCGATCCGTTAAAAGCTGCTGTATAGTACGGTACCCATCGCCTGTGATTTCGCGGTGGTCCAACGCAAGGTCGATATCCATACTCCCGACATGGACCTCCCTAGGTTCGGGGCACAGAAAAACCGGAACCCAGCCGCCAATTAAAACGATATTATCCCGGTAACCGCCGAGGACATGCACGATTTCAAGGAGCACAGAGCGCGCAGCTTCGACGGCTTCTCGGTTATAATCGCGCCGCGTCACCATAGCGGTTCAATTACCTCCTTTAGGATCGCGGCCGCCGCCTCTCCGCCACGGCCTTTATAATTAACCAAGTCTAAGTAAGTTTGTATGGGCGACACTGTCCGGATTCCGTCGTAATCTTTCGCGTCGAAGAAAACGCCTACGTCGTAAGGGGATAATAGCGTTACGTTCGGGCCGGTCGCGACTCCTTTCAGACCTAGGGTCCGCGCGACGTCGTCGACGGGGCCCTCCAAGTAGGCGAACACCCGCTCATATCGGACGGCGGGAGCCATCCGCACCGCCGCGGAGAATAGGGCGAGTCCGTATTCGACACCTTGCTCGACGCAACTTTCCGCTAAAGCCGTTTCTATCTCCCCCGGAGATTTCAGCGAATAATAATCCTTCGCTTCGTTCTGCCGGAACGAGTAATTCTCGGACCATTCTTTAAGTAGTTCCAACGGGCGGCGTAGCGCGAACCCGCGTTTCTCCTCGCGAAGCCACTCGCGATCGCGGAGGAGCTTCTTCACGTTCGAAACCAACCCTAAGCTGACGTCGGCCGTTCCGGCTACTTTCTCTACCTTCCAAAATCTAGCCGGGTCAGAGAATAAAACCCTGAGAACGCGGGTCGCTTTGGGCGAATATAGCGTACGCAAATCGCGTTTCTCGGCGAACTTGTTCGGTTTCCCTTCGCGCTCTATGAAAACGCCGTCGAAGCTCAGCCGGCAGTTGCCCGACAAGTCGAGGTACCCTATACCCTCGGCCTTGCATATTTCCGCGGCCCTGAGAGAGATATACGGGGCAACGAGGACGCCGTAAGCTCCCTCGGCTTGTAGTTGATATCGCAGAAGCTGGTTTACAGCTTCTCTAGCTTGACGCGGTTCACCACGCGTCTTTACCTCTATAACTAGAAACCGTTTTACCGAAGGCCCGGTGACCTGAAACGTAAAGTCTACACCTGAGTCTCTCAGGTTTCCTAACGTCTCGAGGGGCGTAATAATGAGCCCGGGGACGTTTTGTAGTGCGTCCCGGATAGCGCTTTCAAACTTTCCGATAAGCCCATTTTCGGGTAGTTTCACTGTATGTACTCCTTTCAACGGTCGTTGAAACAAACGATATCACCAAAACCTCGCCCGGTCAAGCCTGTTTTCACTATTTTCGGCACTTTCAACGAGCGTTGAAATCGGCTTATTCAGTGAAAATCTTTACCCGTCCGTCACAGGGCCGCCATCGCGACGCGCGTCTGGACATCGTCTACGACGACGATGACCGGGACCTGCGCCGCCCCTAGCTCCGCGAGCATTTTATAGTGGCGTTCGCGGTCGCCGGTCTCGTAGCCGTCGCCGACCTCGCCGCCGACGATCGCCGAACACCTTCGCCGTTAGTCGGTTCGGATTGTACGCGTTCGGCCCGACCCGAGCGAGCGGGACCAGTTAGATGTCGCTTACGTACCACAGTGTCGCTTCCGCCATCTCGAAACCCGCGCGTTTAACCCGGAATAACGATTATTCCGGCGTTCTCTTCGGTCGATTCGACTTGACTTCGTTCGCCCCGTAATCAACGAATCGGACGGATAAAATTCCTGGCCTAAAGGAGGTTAACCCGTACCCGCGAAATGGCTCGCGCTTGAAGCCTGCGATAAGCGGCATGCCGAGGTGTCGATCCTTCACCAGCAATACGTACACCTTAGTTCGGCCAACCGTGCGGCGTCTCGCATCCTTGACCGAAACCCAGCGGTGACATTCGTCGACGTCGTGCGGTGCGACTCTCACGAAACCAGCGCGCTCGTCGAACGTATTTCGAGATAAATCGATATCAAACGCTAAGTGACGCCGCCCCTCCTGGGCGGCGTTTCTATTACGGCGCGCCAGCAGGCATGCAGGTGTGGGCGTCGACGTCGCACGCGGGCGAGCTAGTCGCGGGGGACTTTAACGAACGGCGGTCATTACCTGATAAGAAGAAGCCAGGAGCGGGTCTTCCTGGCTTCGGAGATAACAGCTTCGGACGGTCGCCGATTTCGTAACCGTAAAGCCTAAGGAGAGCGGTGGACACGGTCGTGAATTCCTTTTCAAACGCCTGTTCGACACGCCCGTCGTAATAAGGTTTTCGGACCGGTTTCCGTGCTACGTTTACCGGTCACATTGCCGGGGCGCTTTTCGCTTGCGAGATAATCTCGCCGAGTTTTAAATCCGGGTATACCTCGTCGATCGCTGCGATTATAACGACCTCGGTGGGGTCCAAAGCGATGCCAGGGCTTAACCAATGTACGGGTTCCTGAACGTACGGAACCCAGCTCCACGGCGACCACGCAAAATTTATAAGACCGCGCGAGATAGCCCGGTCGTCAGGACGCCGCAGGGAGTGGGCCGGTTCCTGCCAAGGTTTGCGTTTGTACGCGGGGTTCATCCTTTCGGTCTGCAACTTCAACCGCAACGCGTCGAACCAGAAAACGAGCAAGGAATATTCGCCGGGGATGTCGAGGTGTAGCTTCTCGGCCGAGAGCTTCTGGAGGATGGGCGACAGCTCCTTTTCGAAAACGGTCCCGGCGAAATTCTTCCCCACGAGCGCGGCTTTACCGAGGACCCCTTTCTCCCCAACTTCCAGGACGACGGGCAACGACGTCGTCACCACGAAACCTATCTGCTGGGAAGCGCGGTCAAAAGCTCCGTCGATATCCTTCTGGTATTTCTGGCGTATGACCCCGTATATATCGCGCAGGAAATTGTAGAGTTTAACCGGGGATTCGTGCGGCGGTTCGGCCCACGGGGTATTTTCTTTTTGGTTCGTCATTTCGTCCTCCTCGTATTGCTTCGTTTTGCTTCTTGGTTGCGGACGGAACGGCGCGCCGCCCGCGCTCTTCGTTTAATTACGTTTTATACGCCCACCTCCGGTTCGTCCGATATAGCGGTTAACTGTTTTTTGAAGACCGTGTAAGGGATGGGTTCCGTAATGACTCCCAAAGGATCCGGTATACCGAGCCGTACGGCGTCGCTTTCCCCGCCGCGTGCCGGCTCGATATGGCGGCCAGCGTTCTCTAAAAGTACGGGGGCTGCGGCGTCGGCGCAGGGGGCAAGGCGACGCTCGTACGCGATTTCCATCCATTTCAAGATAGCTTCGCCGTCTTTCTTCAAACGCAAACTCCTCTCGTCTATCCGCCGGCGCACGTCGTTGGCGAAGCCGTAAATCGTCGTACGGTCTTTGGGATCGACGGAAGCAACGAAGTCGTAAATTTGGCACAAGCCCTCGTACGTATCGAGGTTCGTCCGCTTAACGAAGTTCTTCACCGCCGCCCGCAGCGATTGCGTAAGTACCCCGGGATAAAACCGGCGTAGGAGTTGATAGAAAAAATCTACCTGCATATTAAAGTAATGCAGCCCGGCGTCGTCAAAATTGCGGTCGAAAAACGCTAAATTACTGATTTGATGGAATGCGTTCGCGCGGGGGTCCTTTATCCGATAATCGTACCCGAAGTAATCACCCAAAAGGGCGTTTTCGCGGCGGAGTTTCTCCTCGAGGGGCGTCCCGGCGTGCACCTCAGCCCGACAGAAGTTCAACGGGTTTTCGACGTGCGCCTCCATGAATTCCAAATTAATCAGAATATCTTCGAGGGTCGTCTCCGGCTCGAACATCAATAAGTTGAACGCCACGTGAAGGTCGAAATCGTTTAAAACCGTCAACGCCTTCAATACGTCGTCCCGCGTGCATTTACGGTTCAGGTTCTGAAGCCCCCGCTCCGAGGCGTTCTCCACGCCGAGGAAGACACGGAAAATCCCCAATCCGTCGAGCACTTCGATATTGCCGCGGTCGATACTGTCCGGCCGCGCTTTAACGGCGATCGCGATCCCCTTAACGCCTTCCTTTTCCAACGAACCGCGCAACGCTTCGAACCGCCGTAGTGATTGGGACGGCCGAGGCAGAAAAAAATTGTCGTCTTGGAAATTAAAGACGCGGATACCGTGGGTGAAGTAGAGGTCTTTCATCTCGCGAACGAGGTTATCTACGCTCCGCACGCGGAACTTGTCTCCCCCTGCTCCGGTTCTCTCGTACCAGGCGTTTATGCTGCAAAACGCGCAATTGCGCCAACACCCGCGCGAGGAAAGAACGCTGGCGATCGTAGTCCCGAAGTACCGATAGAAAGTCGTTCGTTTGGGAAAAGCTAACCGGTCGAGGTCGGCGGCGAAACCGCTGCCGGGATTGGTTACGACCCCGCCGGCGGCCGTCCTGTAACAAAGCCCGGGGATGTGGGAGACGTCATCGACGCCGGCGGCTACAGCGCACATAAGATCCTCGCCTTCGCCGAGGCCGACGGCATCGAAGGCCGGGTAGTCTTGCAGGAGACGTTCGGCGTTAAACGAAGCGAAGGGCCCTCCCGCGATAAGGTAACCTCTGTACCCCTCCCCGCGAAGGTTCGCGGCGAGATCGCAGAATTCGCGGCCCCGGTTCGTGAAAACCATTGATAGGCCCACGATCCGAGGGTCGAAATCGACGGTGCTCCGCGTAGCATCCGCGATATCCGCGGCGGAATTAAAGGGAACGATATGTACTTCGTGCGCCGCTGCCTCCAACGCCGAGGCCATATATCGAACGCCGAGGTTCTCTTCCAATTCCGCACCGACTAAAGCGACTCTCATGCGTTTCTCTCCGTATTCTTACTCGTTGCGGGAAGGGGCGATAAGGTGAAAGAAAAATACCGCCCGGGCGGTGAACCCGTCCCTGTACGCCCGGGCGGCGTAACGTTTCAGGGGGCGCTATCGCCTCCTTATATCCGGCAGGTTGCCCGCGATTCCGGGAACCTTTACCAAACTATATTGTGCGGGCCCTCGAATCCGCCGCGGTAGTAGAACTCAACGCCGTTGGCCGTAGGTGCGGCGATGTCGACCGCCGACATTCGGTGGCCCGTATGTGTTTGTGCTTCCGCTTGGGTGAAATACACGACCCAATAGCCGTCGGGACCCGTAGGGTCGGAATCCCATTGTGCGCCGGCGCCGCCACAAGAACAAGTGACTCGGACTCTCGCATATTCGTGGCCACCGCCGAACGGGTCAAGGACATAGCCGTAGACGCCGTACGGGTCGCGCGTTTCGGGTAATACGCCGGGCGCGGCAAGGTCCTCCGAGCTCGATTTGGGGCCGCACGCGGTCAACGCGAGCGCCGCTAATGCCGCGAACGCCAGTACCGCTAAAGTAAATTTCCGCATTGTACATTCTCCTTAAGGTTGGAAGTTATTCGGACGGCTTTGTATATATATTATCCCGCAAATACCGTGCCAAAGTAAGATTCCGTAATTTTCAAGAGAATCGGGAACACGCGAAAACGAAGGATCCTTTTCGGCGCTGAAAACAGCGGTCCAAGCGACTGTATCAGCGGATGGTATAGGAAAACCGGATAATAACCGGGCCGCGAAGAATAGCGGTCGGATACGTAAATCGGCGTTTTGATACGCGCCGCGGCTTCCCTGGGGGTATCCCCGCTCGTCGTCTACGGTTAGCGGCGCGGATTCTTGTGTCGTTTCCTTTCGTAGCTGTCGAAATTTCTCCCGACTCGCATCGGAGTAGACGCGCGGCCGGAGCGTCGACGCCCGGGTCTTGCGTTATCGAGACCAAGACGCGTGCCGAGGATAACCTATCGGGATCGACATTGTGGCGGTCGCCGGCGTGAATTCCGCCCGTGCCCTGGGGATCTGGAGCGGGCCGAGCAACGGAAAAGACGGGCGCGGATTTTCGAAGGCAGGTCGTTAAAATTAGCGGTTTGCGTATATATAAGGTTTTAAGCTTGTTACGAAATTAGTGCGAGAGTTTATTGAAAGCCGGCGCTAAAATTAGCGGCTTCTTTTCGTTCCGATTCCCGGACCTGTGCCGTAACTAGCTGGGAAATAAACGGGGATTTTTTGGCACGGGATTTGCAGTAATTTTTTATATGTTCCAGGTTGTTACCAACCCCTTTCTTACCGCACCCCGAAGGCAGTCCGGTGGCGAATCGTAATTTCGTTTTCTTAAGCGACCTGCATCTCTCCGAAGGGTTTCTGGAAGACCGGCGGCAGTACCACGAGAACGAAGATTTCTTCTACGACGACGTCTTCGCCCGGTTCCTGGAACACCTCGACGATGCCAAGATCCGCAAAGGTTTGAAGTACCCCTGGCGGCTGGTCGTCAACGGCGATTTCGTGGACTTCCTGCAGGTCACGACGGCGCCCGATCCGAATAACTTGGAAGAGGTAGCGGCGTTCCGGGAGTCCGTGCGCGTAGCGGCGGCTAGGGATTACGCGGACACGGATCTGAAGGTGGGCGGTAAGGAGTACCGCCTCGGCCTCAGCTTCGACGCCCCCAAATCGGTCTGGAAACTCGCCCGGGTCGTCGAGGGCCATCCCGTGTTTTTCAAAGCGTTGGCGGTTTTCCTGGCTAAAGGTAACGACGTGGTGGTCGTCAAGGGGAACCACGACGCGGAGTTCACGTACCCGGAAGTGCGCGATTACCTGCGGCGAATCGTCGACAAGTACGCTCGTCCCGCGGAGGCGTCGAAGAACCTCTTCTTTGCGCGCTGGTTCTACCACGAAAAAGGCCTGTTCTACGCGGAACACGGCGGCCAGTACGACGACTCCAACCGCTACGTCTTCTTCCTCGACCCCACGATGACGTTGAAGGGTCCCGAGCAGCCGACGCTCCGGTTCCCCTTCGGCTCGTTCTTCGTCAGGTACTTTTTCAACCGCATCGAGGCAAGCGTCCCGTTCGCGGACAACCTCAGGCCGCAGACGAAGGCGTTGTTCTGGGTCATAACCCACAAACCGTGGTTCGCGCTGTTTGAACTCGGTACATTTCTACGCTTCATCGGAAATTTCATCCAGAAAAAGATACTATCAGGTTTCGACCAGCTCGCCCTCCTCGACGGTTTGCGCGGGAGCCCGGACGTCCTCGCTCGGGTCGCCTACTTTTTCCTGGTCCCGGTATTCGCCCTAATCGCCGCGTCCGCCCGGGCGGAGTACGATAAATATAAGTCGCGGAACTTCATGCGCATGCTGGAAACCGAAGGGTACAGCGGCATAATCCCGGAGAACGGGGCGGAGCCAGCGGCGACGGGGATAACGCAGCTTGATATGCTGAAGATCTACTACCGGAGTTTCAGGGAGGGGGCGTTTTCCGAGGCGAGGGAGAAAGAGCTTGCGACCGCGCTAGACAAGCTGAATCCGGTCGGGAAGACAGAAAGCCCGTTCCGGGGGGAGCGGGAGGCGGGCCAGCTGATAAGAGGGGTGACCGCAACGTTTGGAAAGGCGGGGGAACGGCGACCCGTCGTCGCGCTCGGGATCTTTAAGGCGTGGCGGTCCGCGTTAACGCTGGCTTCGGCGGCTTTGACGGTCTGGGCCTTATCCCACTGGATTTTTAACGTTCCAGGGCCGGGCTTAATACTGTTGGGAGGCGGCGCCGCGGCCTTCCTCCTCCGCGGTCTTGGCCGCGAGATCCTGACGAGGTTTTACGACGTCGCGCCGGAGCACTACCTGAACAAGGCCGCCCAGGGCATCGTACAGATACTGGGGGTACCGCACGTCATATTCGGCCACACCCATGTGGCGTACGTCCACCCGCTCGAGCGCAAGAACGACCCGGGGCCGGCGGCACAGTGGGAAGCCAATACCGGGTCCTGGACGCCGGTGTTCGACGAGGAGATGATGCTCCGGCGCGTCGGCGACGAATTCCCATTCGTCCAACTCATAACCGAGGGGAAAGGAAGCGCGAACCTAGAACTCCTGCGTTGGAACGACGAGCTGGGGGAGGTCCAGACGGTGCGCTACGCCGGCAAGTTCTGAGCCGGCGGCGGATTCGGATCTCCGATTAGCGGCGCGTTTCGAGGCTCTCCCGGTGGGCGACGGTTTGCCCCCTAGGGGCAGCACCCGACGTAACCAACAGCTTTACGGAAAGGAAGGTGCTTTGTTTAACGCAAAGGATACGATGTTCGCGGTGGCGGTTTTATTGGCGGGGTCCATCGCGGCGGCGGTCGTCAACGTCCCCGCCGCCGGCGCGCCGCCCGAGATCCACTGCAAGCACTTTTTCTACGGGTACCCGTTGGGTGCGCCGGCTACCAACGACCTAATCATCCGCGAGATTTACGCGCTGTCGTCGAACGACGAGACGAAGTTCGCGGACTGGGTGACGTACCGATTTGACGCCGACACCGTGACGGGTGACGTCGAGACGACCCGGAACTGGCAGACGGACCCGTGGCTCGACGACGCCGAAACGCTCGAAGCTAAACCCGACGACTACCTGAACGCATACAGCGTGCTGAAGACGGACCGCGGCCACCAGGCGCCGCTGGCGTCGTTCAAGGGGACGCCCTACTGGGCCGACACGAACTACTACTCCAACATCACGCCGCAGAAATCGGATCTCAACCAGGGCCCGTGGGAAAAGCTCGAAGGCAAGGAGCGGGGGCTCGCGTCGAACGGCTACACCGTTTACGTTATGACCGGGCCGCTCTACGAACGCGAGATGCCGCCGTTGCCGAAGGCCGACGAGGCGCACCGCGTACCGTCGGGGTACTGGAAGATCGTCGCCGTCCAGGAGGGCGATGACGCATCGTCGATCCACCTAGCCGGTTTTATCTTCGACCAGGACACGACGCGTAACGAGCCCATCCTTAACCACCTCGTTACCGTCGACGAGATTGAGCGGCGGAGCGGGTTGGACGTTATGCGGGAGCTTCCCGACGACGTCGAGGCGACACTCGAAAGCACGGTACAGCATGACTGGGCCGAAGCCAATTTCTGACCGTGGGAAAACCGATAGCGTCGACGGAGGTGTTGATGTTCTACCCCGAAGCCGAATTTGTGGCGTCGTCTAATTTCAGTTCCCGCCGCGGCCATCGCGTGCGGATGATCGTGTTGCATTACACGGCCGACGGCGGCGGCGCCGTAGAGTGGTTCAAGGACCCGGAGGCGCGGGCGTCGGCGCATTTCGTGGTAGGGAGGGACGGCCGCGTCGTCCAGATGGTGCCGCTCCGTGACTGCGCCTGGCACGCCGGCCAAAGGCCGCCGCGGGGGCCGGCGATCCTCCCGAACGAGACATCGGTCGGGATCGAGATCACGAACTGGGGATCGGTGGCGAAATCCGCGAAGGGTTATACAACCTATACCGGCCGGACCGTCGCGGCGAAAGACGTCGCCAAAGCGGAAGGGCTGTACTGGCAGCGTTATACCGCCAGGCAAATAAATGCCCTCGTGAATCTTGTCTCGTGGTTGTGCGGGGAACTCGCTATTCCCAGGGAGTTCATGTTCGAGGGCCAGCCGGGTTTTACGCGGAAGGGCAAGCGTTACGACGCCGTCCCCTATTATCTCCCCTCCGGGCCCGAGGGAACGAACAGCTGCCTCGCCGTCTCGAGGTTCAAAGACACCGCCGGTATCTGCGGCCACTGCCACATCGCCTCCGGGAAAGACGACCCCGGGCCGCTTCTGCCGTGGGACGTAATACTCGGCAAAGCCCCCGCGTAACGGATCCCTGGTTGGGGACAGACGCGCCGGCGGCGGGGTCCCGGGCCGCCGTAAGGTTAAGACGACTCCCGTCAATAGCATTGTTTTTATTCCAGAGGTGAGGAAATGAACGGCGATATTAAAACGAAACGTAAATGGGCTATATTCGGCCGCGGACCTTTTCCGGACGTACCGCCCAAGTCGATCGAGGAACTCCGCGCGCTGATCGCGAGATACGAGCGCCGGGGTGTCGACGCAAAGGAAGCGTGGCGGATTTATAACCTGGCGGCCGGGGCAAACGACCCGTCCGGCTTTATAACGGCCGCTTTCAACGAGCTGTCCCGGAAGAAGAATACGCGCGACCGGACCCGCGGCGCGATAGCCGTGGGGGTCGCGTTGTTAGTCCTAATAACGGCGCCTTTCGCGTTAAACGGTTTACTGTTAAAGACGCTGGCGTATCGGAACGTCATAATCTGGGGCGACGTAATCGCGATCGCCGTCCTCGCGGCGGTCTTCACGTCGCTGATATCCGCGGTCAAAAAGTGCCAGGACGTCTTCGACGTCTCCGACTGGAAGGTCCCGGAGGATGTAGAACAGCTTGAGAGTTTTATTATCCGGAGCCAGCGTCTTGGCGTCAACGTCGCCGAAGCATGGTCGTCGTACGAAAAAGCAGCCGAAGCGAACGCCGAGGTTGCGCGCGGCGGCGCGGGAACAGCGGAAGGCGTCCGGTTGTTGATTAAGAAAACGTACGCCGAGCTGCTGAGGAAAATAGAGCTCCGGAAGAACTCAAGCTTTGCCGTCGTTTTTTCCTTCGTACCACTCGTCCCGCTCATGGCGCTGATATACTTCAGGGACCAGCTGCCGCGGGATTTGATCATATTCGGCATACCGGTCTTCGTCGTAATTTGGGGGATTATAGGGGGCGTATGCAGCGCGCTGTTATCGGCCTGGGGGAAGATAAAACGACAGGAGTTGGAAAGGCTCGACGTCCTCGGGTATGCCTATAGAATCGCTCTCGGTGGCGTCCTCGCGGGCGTGACGTTCTACGTGCTCCAACTGGGACTGGTCTCTCTCCCTGGGATGGCCGGCGAACAAGTCAACGCGGCGTTGGAGAGAGCCGGAGCTGCGAAGAAATACCGCGAGGCTCTCGGCGTGAGGGATATCGCGCAGTCCGAAATCGACCGGCAGAAGCTGATTATGGGCGATTTCGATAAGGCAGCTATGGGTTTGCCCGAGGATAAAGCGAAAGCGCTGCTTAAATATTCTTACGTCTGGGTTAAATATTCGCCCATTTGCACGGGCGGTTCTAATTCGGTTGCCGCTCCGACGGGGGAACCGGACGCGGGCGGAGACGCCCGCCCGCCCGCGGGTACCGGCGAAACGCTCACGGCCACTCGGATAAGTAGCGAATTGGACGAATACTCAAGCCTTAAAGTAGAAGTCGCCGGCTACGAAATAAAAGCCCGGGAATATTTTCGAGTACTAACAAAGCTGATAGAATCCAACAAGAAACAGGAAAACCCCGAAAGGTACGATCCTGCCTACGATAAGCTCGCCGACGAAATGCGGGCGGCTCAGGACGACGTGAAAAGGAGGCTTGACGCCGCCAGCCGGTACGCGGCGACGTGGGGGCCGCACGTTAAAGGCGCGGGCGGAGATTTCACCGCGGTCAACGTCTCCGATACGGCGACGAACCTCGGCGCCGCGAACCAAAAGCTGGCCAAGCTCGAGCAAAAATTCGGGGCCGAATTCGAAGTCGTCCAGTGCACGGTGATACCCGAGGTTACCAAAGGTATAACCAAAGCGAACAGAAAACTTGCCGAGGCGGAAAAAACGATCCGTCAATCCCAGGCGTACCTCGAGAGCGTAGATTTGGAAGAGAAGATTAAGGCTAAGAATGACGAGATAAAAAAGCAGGAAGAACCGAAAGGGAAAGGGGTAGCCGTAGAGGAAAGCGGCGGGGCCGCTGCGAGGAGCGTATCAAACTCGCCACCCGGCGAGATCGAAACACTAAAAAATGATAGAACAAAACTTGAAGCCGAGCTCAAGAACGCTTATAAAAACGAGGCCGGGCGCCCGGTATGGGAGGGCCCGGTCTTCATCGTCGTCGCGTTTATTTCCGGGTACAGCGTCGGTTTCTCTACCCGCTTGATCCAGACGTTCCTCAAGTCGGTGCAACCCAAAGACGAAGAACAGAAAGGACCGGCCGGGCCGCGTACCGGGAATGTCGCGCCGAACGTCGAAGAGTAACGGTTCCGAGTAACCCTGGGCTGGTACCGGTATCGGCGGGAGTGGCGGCGATCCACGTACTGTTACGGTTACGGCGCCGAGGGCACGACGGTTTAACGGGGGTAGAAAGATATTGCCGGAGGCTGGCATAAGGGGATATAATAAACGGGCGATATATGTCCAAACGTAAAAACGGCTCCGGCGAATCACGCATGGCCCAGTTGGCGCAACGGTTGAAAGAGCTCGCGCGCCAACCAGACCTCGACCGATTACTGGAGTTTATCCTCTCCCACCTAACCGAAGCTTTGAGCGCCGACCGGGGGGTCCTCTTCCTTTTGGACGAGAATCATAATACCCTCCGCATCAGTGGTACGGCGGGCGTCGACGACGTCACGATCGCCGGCGCGGCGGCCGTGAGCCGGACGGTCGTAAACCGTGTGGCGGCGTCTAAAACGGGGGTCTTCACCGCAGCCGCGATCAGCGACGGACGATTCAAGGACAGCGCAAGCGTCCAGCTCCACGGCATCCGGTCGTTGATGTGCGTGCCGCTGACGTACGAGACGGGTCTCCAGGGCGTCATATACCTGGACAGCCTTAAACGCGAGGGCGTATTCGGCGAAAACGATTACAACTACGCGGAAATATTCGCGAAGATGGCGGCGTACGAGATCGAACGCCAGCGGCGCAGCGCCGACAACGGTTCTTCGATAACGACGGACGGGACCGTCGCTTCCAAGGCGTCCGACTACAAAATCGTAGGTTCGTCGGCCGTTATCCGGGACCTCCGCGCGAACATAGCCGCCGCCGCGCGCGGCAACCTCGACGTTCTGGTCGTCGGCGAATCCGGGACGGGTAAGGAGTTGGCCGTACGGTTGTTGCACGCGCTGAGCGCGAACGCCGCGGAACCGTTCGTCGGTATCAACTGCGCGGCGATACCGGACGAACTGCTGGAAAGCGAGTTGTTTGGGATCGAAAAGGGCACGGCGACGGGTGTCGATAAAAGGGTCGGGTTATTCGAACGCGCCGGCGAAGGGACGATATTGTTGGATGAAGTTGGGGCTATGGACTTCAGCACCCAGGCGAAGCTTATAAGGGTTTTACAGGAACGGCAATTCAGCCGTCTTGGAAGCCGCAACGACGTACCGATAAATTTACGTGCAAGGGTCGTGAGCGCGACCAATATCGATTTGCCACGGGCCATCGCCGCGGGGGCGTTCCGCGAAGATTTTTATCACCGCTTAAACGTCTTCCAGATAAAATGTCCCCCTTTGCGGGACCATAAGGAAGACATCCCGGGATTATTGGATTATTTTATCGAACGTTATTGGGACCGCGCCGCTCGGCGCCGGCCGGAATTTTCGGCGGAGGTCGCCAACGTGCTGACGGCGTACGATTGGCCGGGTAACGTCCGGGAGTTGGAGAACTGCGTGCGGGTCGCTTTAAATAAAAGCAAAACCCGCATAATGCGGCTAGCAGATTTGCCCTATCAATTACAAGAAGAGGCACGAAGGGTTACCGATACGCGTGGCGTCGGCCTTGGCGGGACGTTAGCGCGTATCGAACGGGATATAGTTCTAAACGCGTTGCGAGAGTCCAATTGGGTTATAACCAAGGCCGCGGCGAGGCTCGGCGTTTCGGAAACGGGCCTAAGATATAAAATGAGTAAACTCACGATAACCGAATCAGACCGATTCCCCGTCGAATGAAAAGGGCCAGCCGCTGGTTTCAGAGGGTTAGGTCCAAAGGCCGCTGTTTTTAGCGGCCTCTTATTTTAAGTAAATCCAACGAATATTCGTAACAGAATGAATCTCGTGGGATTATAATCCGCTGAATTCGGAGGATGTTGACCCGTTCGTATTTGAATAACGCGCTTTACACGCTTATAAATAAGGATGTTTTGGTTTGGCATTAAATTCGCTACTAAATTAAGAGAAGGGGAGTCCATGCCAGAAAGATCAAGGCCCTCTGTTAAAGAGGCCGAATACTTAAAAGGGAAACTTCAAACCTATGCCCTCGCGAGGCACGATAATACGTCAAAGAGAGAAAATCGACAAGAATACGGTGGTGTACTCAAACGTACGATCGTCGCATCCCACTTCGCGGCAGAGGAGTTACGATGAAGAAAATAATCAGGTACGCGGCGTTGGGTTTCGGTATTTTAGGGATCGTTTTATTCGGATTGCTCAACCATAAAGGCGAAACGGCGTTCGCGGCTTCCGGGAATGTCATCTCGTCTTTCCGGCTCAATCCGGAAAGCGAGGAGTTAGCTAGGATATCCCAAGGCTTAGCGTTCGACGGGACCTACCTCGTTTACGGCGACTCCTACGATTGGACCACAGGGTTCCAACCGAAGATCTATAAATTGACGACCGGAGGTTCCGTAGCGTCATCGTTCAACGCCCCTGCGCCTGACCCGCCATACCATAAAGGTCTGGCGTGGGATGGAAGCTACGTCTGGGTAGCTATCGCCGGCGAAAAAAGGATATTCAAAGCTGACGGCGGTAACACGTACATCACGACGGAGAACGATTACCCATACGGCCTGACCTTATACGGCGGTTATTTTTACGAGGTAGACGCCAAAAGTAGTGATGTTTATAAAATAGACCCCAAAAGCGGCGAAACGGTATCTTCCTTCAGCGGCCCGACGCCAACCGATTCGAAATGCTTCGGCTTGGCCAACGACGGGGCTTATCTATACATTAGTACGTATGGCAGGAACGATAAGATCTACAAGTACACTTTCGGCGGGTCCGAAGTATCTTCTTTCGACGCGCCGTGCGACCATCCGGTCGGGTTGGCCTACGACGGTACTTACCTGTGGTGCGTGGACGACGAGCTGGAATACTTCTACCAATTCGAAAAATAGGGAGGCGCACGATGAAATACCTTTACGCAATAGCGGTTGTCGCCTTGTCGGTGGCGGCGTGCGTAGGAAACGTTATCGCCGCTACCGTGTCGGCGACGATTACCTTTTCCGAAGAGGATTTCGATTTTTCTCAGCCCGTTGTGGATAACGTCACGTACGATCATATCTCTTGCGACGGCGGTAAGGATTACGCGGTTACCCCCGGCTATCCCACGCTACCGGTAGTTAATTACAGCGTTAGCATACCTTACGGGTCGACCATCACCGCGGTCGAAACAACGTCGTCAAACAGCGAGGTATTGGAGGGAGATTTCTACGTTTACCCCGCCCAGGAACCTATCAGGACGACGACGGATCTCGAGTTCGATTACCGCAATGCGCCGGATTGGGACGAACCGTGGGAATTCACTGCGCCGGACGAGGATTTATATTCGAGTTCGGATCTTTGGCCGAGTAATATTTTAGTGAATAACGGCCACGGCGTATCGCGGGGTTACCTCCTCCAGGACTTCTCGCTGTTCCCCTTCCAGTGGACCGCCGACGATAAGGAATTGAAGCTTTACACGTCGGTGACGGTGCGGGTAACGTATACGCCGCCCGGGAGTCCGCCGACCGCTACCCGCTACGAATGGCCAAACCTCTACGATATGTGGGGCGACGCCGTTAAAGCGTGTGTATTAAACCCCGAAGACGTTTACGACGACCGGGAACCCGTTATCGCCGTCGACGTTATGGAGGGCGGCGTGGATGCTCAAGGGGTACCGTTCGTAACAGCTGCTGAATCTGCGTACTACGCTTATAACATCCCCGATAGTGTGACGGCGTATTCAGATCCTAACGATAAGGAGTATCCTTTCGCTTTCGTTATAATAACTAATGACAAATGGTGGTACGGCGACGGCGCGAACGATTACGTAAACCAACCAGATCTGATTAACGAGCTCGGACCGGTCGTCGAATGGACGATGCTTAAAGGATTTCCGACCTTACTAGTCAAAGTCGACGACATCGTTAATAACGTCTCCGGCGACGACAAGCAAGATAAAATACGCAATTTCCTTATACAAGCCCATCAGAAATGGGGAACTTACGGCGCTTTTTTCGTAGGTGATTCGGCGGCACCCACGGGCGACTATTCTACTGCGTGGGGCCGTTACGGCGTCGTGCCGTCCCGACACGTTTGCGAAAGCGCGGGTTATTACGTGCACCCGTCGGATTTCTACTACTCGTGTCTAGGCGGGAGTTGGGGACCGATCCCGGATTCGTCGACCGGTTATTTCGGGTCCTTAAGCGACGATTTAATCCTCAAACCGACTATCGCCGTCGGGCGTGTCCCGGTGGGCGACCGAAATCCGCTCGCCGTACCCGGCCAGGATAAAATAGAAACGGCGAACTGGGTCGCGAAGTTCTTGAAGTACGAACAGGACCCGGAATCCGGTTATGCCGACAAGGTTTTATTATTGGGCTCCGATTACGGATGCGCCGAATGTAAAGCGCTCGTGGCCGATGGGTATTTCCCTGGATACGCGGCGACGCATATGTACGAGGGTACGGCGGGCGAAGGAGTTAACAACGCCGATCCCTATGTGGACTACCCGACGTATCCCGAACCGCACCAAATAGCCGACGGTATCGGAAGCGGCTACGGGATTACGATTATGGGCAGCCACGGCGCCCCGTTGTGTAATTACGTAATCACCCAGGGTAATAACGACCCCGGCGTTTATACCCAAGAATTCACCGCCGACGAAGGCGTGCCCGTACAGTACGCTAATTACATGATGTACGGGTCCGGTATGAAGGATTTCGATTGCAACGGCAAATACGGTATACTTAATACAACTTCCTGCAGCACCTTCCGCTACGATTACAGCGACAACGAAAGCAAAGAGTGCGTGGGCGAACAATACTTAACCAGCGCCGACGGCGGCGGCATCGCCTACCTCGGGAATACGACCCTCGGTTATGTTGGCGGGTCAAACGATTTAGCTAAAAATTTCCTAAAAAATTTGATGAATAAGACCGAAACGCCGTCGGACGATATATTCGCATTAGGCGTCGCGCACGCGTTCGCCCGCAGTGAATATTGCGCCGGTAAACCTCAACACGTCGCGTACGCATGCAACCTCGGCGGCGACCCGCTCACGACGGTATGGACGGACGACCCGGCTTCGTTAACCGTGACGTACGATTCCTGGAAAGACGACGATACCTATACGCTCGAAGTTACGGTAAAGGACGCAAGCAACAATGCCGTATCCGCCGCGAGGGTTACGTTATGGGTCGCTGATACTTTCTACTTGATTAACAAAACCGGCGATAGCGGAACGGCGAAGTTCACGGAACTCACTCCTTTTACGGCCGGTAAACTAACGACTTGGAAACATAATTATATCCCGATTTCTTACGACGACGTCGAAGTACAAGAGGAATAACGCAGTTAGAACGTTTCGGGTAACCACCTAGGCTTTGATTCTAATTGCAACGTAAGTAGGGGCGTAGGTGATGGTCGCGGCGTACCCCGCGCCCCGTTATAAACCCTGGGGTTCCTAGCACGGGGTAGCGCGAGCGATCATATTGTAAACGCGGGTGCGTCCCTCTTCGGATATTAGGTCAACTGGTATATAGGGAAGTTTTCGGGAACTTCGGGGCGCCCGGCGGCGCGGAGTTTTAGGGCATCGCTACGCGAAAGACGGTTTCTGTACGCGTAGCTACGCGGGCTCTTATTTAGATAGGACGATACGGCCGGGAACATCGCTTGTTGTTTTCGTAACTCGATCAGCGGACCTACCGACATCGATTACTACTGGCCAAAACCTTACCGTAAACGCGAATCGGATTATCGGCACGCTCATCGCGACGTTGCTGGCGCAACGGCTTGTGATCGACGGGGATTTATAGCGTTATTAGTAGGACGACTATCGCCGGTTGTGCTACCCATGCTACCTTTGAAAATACGGCGCCGAACATAACGGGTATCGGGACGCCGAAGGGCGCAGACGAACTCGCGAGCGCAAGTAACGGTATCTGGATATTCGTCGTCGATGGTTATACCGATTGCATCCACGAATATATGCGCACGATGGGCATCGCGTTGTCGTTTTTAGAAACGATGACAGGAGGGATAAGTAACCGAAATCGTATTTGTATTTGTACCATTATTACGTTATAATTTTATAAAGAAGCCGATAAAAACTCCGAAAGTTAATGGAGGTGGAAGAAATGAATAGGATGCGTTTTACCCTAGCTGCGCTCGTTATCGTTGCTTTATATGGTGGTTCGGCCCAAGCGACCGGGTACGTTGTTCCCATAGGCGTTCACGTTTCGCCGAATGACCTTCCATGGGATATAACTTACCCGAGTATCCGGTTCCAATGTTTATGGCTCCAATCCGAGATAGCCCACGCAGGTTATATAAACCAGGTAGAATTCGAGAAAACGAATTCGTTAAACGCTAGTTTCTACAATGTCCGGGTTTGGTTATGCCACACTACAAGGACCGAACTCGGCGCTATCTTCGACGGTAACTACACCGGTTTTACGCCCGTACAGGTCTTAGACGTTTCTACCCTCACTTTCCCGGCCACCTCCGGCTACTTCGATATCGGAATAACGCCGAACACGTTCCTATACGACAACTCGGATAACTTGCTAATGGAAATCCGTTTTAACGGCCACATAGGTCCGGCTATATCTTGCTGGCGGTCGGCCCAGCCGTACGCCCGTATTTACGCGTACGATGAGAACGCATACTCGGGTACGGTTTTAAATAACGGGCAGTGCATACGGTTGCATATCGGGACGATGGCGGGCGTTGAACCGGCGTCGTTCGGGAAGGTCAAGGCGCTGTTCCGTTAAATTCGCGGCCCGAGATAGGCCGCTTTGTAAGGGCGCCTTTTCGTTTCGCCGATAACTAAGAGTCGGCGTTGGCTGTTACGGAAGGACGAGGTGCGCGCCCACTCACCGGACTATTGGGCCGTAATATTAACTACCGCAAACACGGTTGCACCGGGCGATAAAAGCGTCGAGTGTGGTATGGATTATTATGTATTGAGTATTTCCCTGTGGTTAGCTCGTTCCTCGGGATTTAGGAGACACGAGTTAACGACCGGTTGCGCTTCCGAGACGCGTCTACATTAGCGGTAGGCGGCCGTCGGCCTAACAGTGCCGCGCTCAAAGCCTAAAAAGCGAGCTTAACCAACTCCTGCAAACCTTTATCCCGCGGTGACACGTTGTACGGGGTGGGTGTTTCCTCTTTAATTTGACGCCCGTCGCCAAGACCCGAACGCGTTACCCTCCGAAAAGCGAGGTTTATAATACGGGGCATAGGTGTCAGAGGTCAAGAGCGCGACTTCAGCCGTACGGCGCGACGTTAAAACCCTTTGGCGACCGGTGTCACAACCTAGTGCTCCTTCGGTAAAAGATAAAACGCCCGTTGTGGGTGCTTATTGTAGTATTAAATATATTTATCCCGGTCGGTCATTTGAAATATATTTCCCACGCCGTTTGCATTCCGGTCTTGCAAGTGATACACTTTACGTTCGAAGATAGGAAGTCCTATGAGAAACGTTCTTTGGATTGCGTTAGTAACAGCGCTCGCCGCCGCGGCGGCCTTTTGTACGTGGACTTACGAAGGGCAGTGGGGTTCGCAGGGTAGCGGCAACGGCCGGTTCGATTATCCTTATGGCGTCGCCGTCGCCCCTAATGACTATGTATACGTCGCCGACGCCGGGAATAGCCGCATCCAATTCTTCACGGCGACCGGCTCTTATCTTGGCAAGTGGGGCGTTTGGGGTCCTAACAACAGCCAGTTCGAATCCCCTGAAGCTATAGCGGTCGCGCCTTCGAGCGGCAACGTATACGTCGCCGATACGTTCAATAATCGTATCCAATACTTCACCGCCGCGGGTTCCTACCTTGGCCAGTGGGGCTCGCCCGGCTCGGGTAACGGGGAGTTTAAGTTACCGCGCGCCGTCGCCGTCGCCCCGGGCGGCAACGTCTACGTTGCCGATAACCAGAACAACCGTATCCAATACTTTACTGCGAGCGGTTCCTACCTCGGCCAATGGGGTTCGGCGGGTAACGGTAACGGCCAATTCGATTATCCTCGCGGCGTTGCCATATCTCCTACCTCAGGCAACGTCTACGTCGCCGATGTTAATAACAACCGCATCCAATACTTCACCGCGACGGGTTCCTACCTGGGCCAGTGGGGCTCGAGCGGTACCGGCAACGGGCAATTCTACGGCCCGTGGGGGGTAGCCGTCGCCCCGGGCGGTAACGTCTACGTTGTCGATACGGCTAACCACCGCGTTCAGCATTTCACCGCGACGGGTACGTATCTAGGTCAGTGGGGCGGAGCCGGTTCCGGCAATGGCCAGTTTTCTGGTCCCGCGGGATTATGTTTCAACGCCGCCGGCTCCCGTATTTACGTCGTCGACGCCGGGCACAACCGCATCCAATATTTCTACGGTGCGGCGGTCGTCGAGCCGGCTTCACTCGGGCGGGTGAAGGCGTTGTTTAAATAACGGCTACGCCGGAATTATTAAGGCGGCCGTAGGGCCGCCTTTTTTCGTGTTAATTTTATTTGGAACTATCCACTTGGCAAACCAGAACTGCTCGGCTTGCCGGGATAACCCCTTTCAGGATTTTTAGGAAACTACCAACACTGAAAACCGGAGCTGGCAACGAGTTCGTAGTAAGCCTTTTCGATTTTTCTTTCGATATTATCGACCCCCCAAAAACCGATATGAGTAATCTATCTACGGGGTTCCGAGCGATGTACTTTAAGGTTATTTTTTTGAAAGGCCATATAATTATACCCACGACTTTCCCATTTGAGTTAGAAACACGAAGACCCACCCTTTGTTGTTCTTTAGGGTGACTTCGCCCAGAGTGATCTCCGTTATTACGCCCCTTTAAGCGCAAGTACATAACATCAACGGGCTTGTCGTAATCAACTACGATTTCTTTTCTTTCGGTTCGCATACCAAATCACCTCCCATTGGTTCTGCATTATCGCGGGCAGTCACGATAAATTTTTTTCCAGATGCTTTTCCTATGAGTACGACGACGTAATCCTTCGCACGTGGATGGCGAAATCGGTAATTAGCCCACACCGCTTTCGACCCATCTTCGGCTTTACGCACAAAATCTGGTTTGCTGATATTCTTCGCAAGAAACTCAATCCAGACTTTGTAGTTACGATGTTCCTCCTTAAGATGACCCCACCTTTCTTTAGTCAGTATTACTTCGTTACCGTCCCAAGCTTCGAACGTTGCGTAATAACCCTTGTGTGTGTCTTTCTCCTTCCTTCTTCGTTTCTTTCGTCCTTTTACCAAGTAGGACTCCCTTCTTTCCGCTGAGTCGTCCCTTCTGGGTCTATCTTTCCTTCCGCACCACACTTCCTGAGAGGCGTCCTACGGGATGCCTTTTTTTACATATCCTAAGGGGGTACGTCTTCTGGGGTTCCTTTGGGAAGCCCTTAATTAGAGTCAAAGCGAATAGGTGTAAACCTTTACCTTATGGCCATCCCTATAAAGTATTCGGATTTTAGCACCGGCCGCGACGAGGGTATCCGCTCCAAATCCTACTATAAAATTAGCCCAATTCTTAGGAGCTAACTTAAGGATATACGGGATTTTATCTCGGGCAAACCATTTACCCTTCTCGCCTTTTTCTTTAGCTTCTTCGATTTCTTTATCGAAATCGTACCAATTACAGATTTCCTTTTCGGTGATTCGCCTAAACGCTTCCGCATCCTTGCGCGAACCGTTTACAGGTATGAATTCTACTTTTTGTATCTCTATGAATTTCACACGTTCGCTGTGATTACCGATATTTAAGGCGACGAATCCGGCTATGCCTGTATTTTCTTTCGGTAATGGTCTTTCGAATAATATTATATCGAACGCAATACCCTTTACGTAGTCCCAGAACCGGATTATAGCGAATATAAAAGCAATAATAATAGTGATGGAAGTGCATATACTAAACACAGAGGCGGTAACAGCAATAAATCTATCTACATTATGGTCTTTAAAATAAACCATATATTTGCATATAAAAACGAATACCGAGCTCATAGATCTAATCATCCTTCTTTTTTAAAGGAGCTTTATCTAAATCGGTTTGGGGTTCGTACCACCAAAAATTAATCGGGTATCGGGGGTTTTTAGTTCGAAGACCTCGGAACGATTTAAGGCTAACCCCAAGTTTCGCCCATTTACATCGCCGGTCGAAATCCGATAGTACTCTACATCTTTCTGTGTCAGAGGGTTTTAATACAACGTTGTCTTTCTCATCAGACGCGAATAGGTGTTCTTGGTTCGAATGTTTATTTAGCCATCGTTGATAGTATTCAAAATCCCCTCTCGAATAAACGGATAAGCCTGCGAAGAGGTCAGCTACTTGGACTAAAGGTTCGTTTTTAGAATCGCAAGGTTGGATGATTTCTATCGGCCAATTAACTGCGGGAACAGAATCCCCTTCGAGCCGTATCAAAACCGTTTTATTTCTAACGTCCCGCAGTATAGCCCTATTAATAAATGTTTTAACCTCGTTCCAACCCCTTAATGGGTTTTCATCTAAGTAGATATGCCAACTACATCGGGGCCATCGCCTTAATAAGGTATTCTTAATGAGGTGGTAATACATACGTTGAAGGTTGGCTTGATCGTCCCGCCCATGAATCCTGTGCCTAGTGTCTTCTATATCCCAAGATAGAACATCGACGTGAACTCCGCGGTCGGACACCCCCTGTAGTACATAGTCGATTATTTTTAAAGCCGCAAAGCGGTCCCGCGCAGTTCTTAGCTTTGACCATTTGAATTCCGTTACCCCCGATTCTCGTAAGAGATTTCCTATGTCAGTCCGTATTCCCGATAGATTATTATGAACAACCGTAATTAACCCAATGGCCTTATACCGTCCGACGTTGTGGTGAGAGTCGTCGGCAAAAGCTATGCGAGTTTCGGGTCTTTGTATCATGATTAATGGCGATAGGGGTTCCGCTAGTTCTAATTCCACCGGCTCCGTTTTTATTTGACTTCTCTAATTCTTAACGCTAAACTATATTTGCTGGTAGGTGGAAAAAACCTGGGCATTCTCATCGGGTTAACTTCCCTAAGGAGAAACGAGATGAGAGAAATATTCGACGAAGATACCCTTGAAGAAGCCTTCGACCGTCAACTCGGAAGATGTGGCGCTTGCGGACAAAGACTTGTTTGGAGACACCACGAGGAAAACCAAACAGGGGCTTGGGAAGGACACCACTTTGACCCCGAAGGGGATGATTCCGTAGGTAACTGCGTATGCTTAGGTATTAACTGTTCCAGTTCTGGGAATCACCATTTAGAACCCGGACATAAAGGAGACTTCGGCGGAGACGAAGTTGCTACGACAGATGAACTTCCTTATTCCCGGTTATAACTACCCTTTCTTACACTCCTTCATCTTTTCTCGGTACGTCAGGGGCCTACCCGCGACACGCCCCATAATACATACCATACCAGAATACCGACGTAGCATATTCGTGGGGCATTTTATTATTCATCCAATCCTTCCGCATTATTCCGACGTTGTTATAGCACTCTCCACAGATAGCATACCACTCGCTTTCATCCTTCTCTTTTACTAAATAGACCCTGCCTAGCGGAGGACGCCCAATATTCACTTGTTTTATATTAGAATGGTCTATTTCGTATCCTAAGGATTCGAACTTCTTAATCAAGCTTTCCTTATCTTCTCTGACATCTCTTTCTGTTAAACCCCAACATTTTGGTCTGTCTTCATTCTTCGACACCGCTTCTTTCTTCATACTCTCTTACCCCCTGCGCCGTGAGCGCGGTTTGCCAAGTGGATAGTTCCGAATTTTTAATACCCAATAATTTTAAGAAGAATATCGACATGGCAGAGCCGGACGAAGCCCCTAAATACACTAACTCTGAATATAGTATTATAAAACAGGTTGAGGATATTATTAATAGACAACGGTATATCGATGAGATATGGTTATTTATGCCGGCAAGTAATTTAAAGGCTTGGTTTGATAAACTTCGATTAACCTCAACTATCAGTGGTTTGTTAGGCGGGAAAAAGAGAAAAATAGGATTAGCTAACGGAGGATGGTTAGTATCCGACGATAAGGAATATGTAGCTATCTCTCATGAGTGTATGATGGAAGTAGGCGACTGGCAGCATAATGCCTTTGAATACATCCAAAAGAAATTCGACACATGGGGGTCTGGAATATTTATTAGTGGGGAGGAGTCCGATATTATCAAAATGCTATCAAATACTGAATATAATTTAGTAGGTTTCGAAGGGAAAATATTTATAGTTATAAAGCAAAGCGGGTTAGTAACTCGAAGCGAATTAGACCGGATAATAAATAAAAATAATACTACTAGTACGGAACCAGAAGCCGTAACCTCAGATATAATAGAAGAAGGTATACCATATATTCGCGCGGCCCCAATACAATATAATAATAGAGAAACTAAGAAAAACAAAGTAATAAGGCCCATAAATATAATACTTGTCGGTATCGTGGTAATGGCGGCGATTATAATATCGTGTACTATTGGTTCAATATTAATAAGATCGTGCGCGAATAAAAATAAATCACCTGTGATTACGGCACCATCAACTGCCGGAGCGAAGAAGCATTTAAGAGTACTAGTTAACTGGGGCCTTCCTTTAAGAGAAGAACCGGACCCGAATAGTAAGATAATCCGCGAACTTAAAGAAGGCGAGGAATTAGAAGTCATAGGAGAAGAAGGCGAATGGCGGAAGGTTAAATCGGGCGATACGGTAGGTTATTTACGGGTATCGTACGGCGGGGAAAAATACGCCGAAGAATAAAAATAATGGAACAGGATTAAGAGGAGGATACCATGGTATATATCCCTTGCCAGAATTGCGGAAAAGAATACCCCGAAGACTGGGCGTGGTACGTATGCGATAAATGCGGATTCCGTATTTGTCTGGCGTGCCTTTCTACACATACGGGTAAATACGGTTCTGGTTATAAATGCAGCCGTTGCGCGTTTGGGCAGATACATAAAAAAGATTAGATTCAAACCCAGATAAAATTCCATCGTAACCGCCAACCTCGTCGCTTAGATATGGATACCATTATCCAACGTGCTATATTACGCCTAACCCTACTCCTCTTCCTCCTCCTCGCCGCCCCCTCCCTCGCCTTGAAAAAGGAGGACTACGTCCCCCTCCAGCAGGAGATATTAAAATACGAGAACGACGGGCGGTGGGAGGAATGTCTTCAGACTTTGTTCAAGTACGAGCAGGTAACGGCGTCGGACCCCGACCTGAACA
>Ga0315288_10001263_pt1 | contig 32679 bp, 26 predicted proteins | sample YL17G11_20_MG_FD_203454 | JGI IMG/M metagenome (GOLD analysis project Ga0315288, IMG submission 203454) | Sediment microbial communities from Yellowstone Lake, YNP, Wyoming, USA - YL17G11_20 | ecosystem: Environmental > Aquatic > Freshwater > Lake > Sediment | place: USA: Wyoming | collected...
CTCATCGGCGTCAGGATTATACTCTGTGATGAAACCGGCGTTTTTCTTCGAGAAACTGATGGAGCAATGACTAAGTATGTCGTCGCCCCCCGAATCTACGAATCGCAACCCGGTCCAGCCTGTGTCCCTGTTCCATGCGGTAAATTCTATCGGGCCGTTCTCAGTTCCTTCGGCCGCTAACCGTGCGTTTTCACCGACGGTCATTCCGTATGGTCCTGCGAAAAACACTTTGACGCCCGGTTCAATAACCAGTTCGCCGTTTTGCGGCACTGATATGTCCCCGGACACGAAATAGGGCGATTCCGCCTGTGTCCAGGTTCCGGATACTTCGCCGGCGGGGATTTCCGTTCCATCCGTAAAGGAGTATCCTTTTAAGATGATATACTTCCTGTTCCCGTCGTCGTAGTCAATCACGAGCGTTCCATAATAGCCCCGCGCCTCGTCCGGCGAGAACTTCACATATATCGAAGTGCGGGACCCCGGGCCCTGTAGCTGGAAGGATTCCATGTAGTTTGAGTACGTACCGCCCCACTCTGTAAATACGAAACCTTCCGGGCCGGATATCGAATTGATCCATGCTCCTCCGACATTGTTTTCGATATAAAGCGTCTGGGACTCGGATTCCTGCCCCGGAACGGCGTAAAAGCTCAAAGATGCCGGCTCAAAATCGATGTCCGGCTGAACAGGCTGAACGTTCAATATAGCTTCGGTAACGATGCTCAAATCCGACATAAGGTTTTGTGGAAGGTGATACCATACCTCGGTTATTTCCCAGGGGTATTCCGAACCCCAGCCGAAATTCAGGTGATACTCGCCGTTCGTGTTATAGCCGTCACAAACAATGACATGCCCGCCCCGGCTATAACCGATGGGCCGCATAATAGGAATAAGCAAATACAAATGACAAAAAGTATCCCTCTGCGAATGAAAGAATTCATGGCACAACCTTCGATTAGTCTTCTCCTCTTTCACCATTGTCTGTCATGCTGAGCGGAGCGCAGCGCAGTCGAAGCATCTCACTAACCGGCACCCGCCGGGAATAAGAATTCCGACACTTTCAAACAATATACCAAATTATAGTCACTAAAGCAAGGGAATATAGGATGTTTTTACCCACCATTGTATGTCATCCCTTCGGCAGCAGGCCCAGGGCGTCGTCTTAGGCGCCAGCCGCCGTCTGTCATGCAAAACAAGCCTTTAGCCCTGAGCATCGTCGAAGGGGAAGCCGAAGGCGTAGTCGAAGCATCTGGTCAACGAGTAAAACACACTCCCCAATGACGATGCAAAGCCTCAACAATAAAAAAAAAGCTGCAAGCGTAATACTCGCAGCCCATTCGAATTCACTCTTTAACGTTATCTTATCAGGACACTTCGTTTCAAACCTCGACTCCCAGTTCTATGTTCTTGGCCCCGTCATGTGCATCTTCAATCTCATATTCGTCAAGCATCATACGGTATGCGTCGATTATATTTTCCTTTAGTTCTTCAAGGGTTTTGCCCTGGCTAAAGACTCCCGGAATCTCCTTCAATCTACCGACAAGCCAGCCGTCATCTTGCCAGTATTCAAGAGTAAAGAACCTTCTCATTCTTTGTTCCTTTAATTTTCATTTAAGTGTACTTGTATTCGTATCCGTATCAAGTAAATTATATCAAATTTCTTTTAAGACATCAATCAAAAAAGGGCTGCAAGCATAAAACTCACAGCCCTTTGGATTCATGTCTTGCACAACTATTATAACAAGCTTTCCAGCAGCTCGATTGTCTCTGTCACAAGAGGATATAGCAATGCCTGTCCTTCAATACTCGTAACCCAGTCATCTCCGTCCGGCTGGCCGATATTAGTATAGCCATCCATTCTTTCTAAGATATCGCCATCAAGAATGACCATCACTTCGAAGTACATACCCTCGTCGAGCATTGTAAATACATCATTTATAACACATGCCAATTCAAAAGCCGATTCTTCGTTATTAAAGCTCTCCGGACCAAGCTCATTGATTGTCTCACTGGCTTCAAAAAGCATAAAACCAACAGCTTCTTTAACACCAAACGCATCTTCTCCGCCTATATCGACTGAGTCATCAGTTGTTGTTTGCAGATTATCTTCCATATCTGCCATGAAACCTTCTGGTACGGTCGATTCAAATTCCGGCGCGACTGCTTCAGCTTCTGTTCCATCTATTACTCGAATAAAATCAATCCCAGAAAGCGGTCTGCCATCAGATAATCGCCCTGTCAAGGTCACCATCTGTGTTCCTGATCCGAGTATTTCAATGACCTGCTGACGGTCAAATTTTACCATCAAATCGGCTATTCCATCTTCATCATGGTCGCCTATTGTAATGGGTTTCAATAAGGCAGGAACTGAGTCATTTAATTTCAGCTTCGAAACATCAATGTCGCTTACATCAAAACCTTCCGGTAGCTCAATATAGGCGGTGACAACCTTGCCAGGGCTCCGAAGATTCAGAGTATCCGGCTCAAAATCAATCGCCGTTTCTGTCTGCAAGGTAAATTCTTCACTGGTAAGGTTTTCGTCTGCAATAATGGTTCTCTCATAAATTCCATCACCATCAGCATCTATCTCAAGCGTGACGCCCTCTTCACCAGCAGAAAGAGCTTCCCAATTCACTGTATATACGTGTCTGGTTCCGGGTGATGTTGGGATGTCAATAGCTTCAAAAGTAGTTTCTTCGCCTGGACTTGTAGAAGTGATAACCAAACCGTAGGTTCCTTCCTCAGTACCAACTACCTTATGGAGGTAATCATCAAGAGAATTGAAGATTATGATTTTTCCGGGAAGCACCTCAATTCCGTCATCCGTATGAACAGGACTAAAATAGAATGAACGGGGAATGCCCCGTTCGGGTTCACCCGAGTCTGTTACGCCTACATGTCGATCACTCGAATCGTACACATGCACATTACCAGGAGAAAGCAAAGTTAGCGTCAACGTAGGATAGAAAAGCTCCGTTAGAGGGAAAGGCGTGAGACTATAAGCACGTGGATAAGTTTTATTGTTTACAACATCGACTATCCTATATCCAGGTTCGTCTCCGGATAGCCATGGAATCCAACCTGGTTCCACGCTTACGCTAGGTGTCTGGATGAACTGGGGGTAGTTTGTCGAGCCAGCAGCCACGCCCCCTCCCTCCGCATTCAAGATATGGGATTCATGTGTATGGCCAGTGAGGACGAGTTGTATATTATTTGTTTTGCAGTACTCGATAAATCCGCCTCTGTTGTTCGCTATCACCATCTCACCAGCGGTTGTATGGACCGCAGGATGATGCATGAAGACAACTTTGGGGCTGCAAAATTCGAGACCATTTAACCAGCTCATTTGTTCATTGGTTAATCCAGTTCCCCGCAGTTCCTCTCCGTCTGGGGGGTCCACTATTAGTCGGAATCCCCCTTCAACATCTTTTCCCGAATCCAACCCGATGAACATCATGTCTTTATTTTCAAAACTATAATAGTTCCCCCCTTCAAACCAGCCAGGTAACCAAGCGCAGTAATGGCTCAGATCCAGTGAATAGAAATATAGAAAATCTATCAGATAAAACCCATAACCATAAACATATCTATCGTGATTACCCGGCACTTCATAATGCTCGATTCCATAGTCATCAAGGACCTCCAATGCTTCCAGATAGTTCTTGTAAACTTCACGTCGGTAACGCTTAGGGAACCCCAAAATCTTAACTTCAAACCATGCTGAGTCAGCTATATCCCCCGTACAGATCACAAAGTCGGGCTTTGTGTCCAACGTGGTAATGGTGTCAATTGCGGATGCAAGGATATCTCGGGTATCCTCGCGAATAATATCCAGGTAGGATCCAATATGAGGATCGCTTATCTGCACAAACGACCACGGCTCATGTGAAGGTAGCGGTGGGCACGGTGGCTCTGACCCTTCGTTGTATAGCTCTTTTATTTCAGATTGAGTCAATGCTCTGTTGTAGATACGGACCTCATCGATTTTACCACGCATCGTACTTGCTCCACCACCAGTCACGTAATGACGACCAATCAGCAATCCTCTATCATGAAGATCTTGTGAACTTAACAATATTCCTGTTCCAGATAATTTGCCATTAATATAAAGACTTGTGTTTGTGTCATTAACAATTACTGCAATATGAGAAAATACACCGAGCGGCACACTCCCTGGATTGCTGACGGGTATAGAACCATTGACTGAATTTCCTTCGTAGAAGGCTATTGCTACTGCCTCCGTATCCGAGGACCAACTAAATGACCAACAGTCTTTCCCACCGTCTGTTGTACCTCCAGTCCCCAAAAAACCACCATGTGGTAACCCGAGACCAGGACCTTCTGGATATATCCACAGTGATGCTGTTGCATAAATTGATGGAATCAAATCAGTACTAACATAATCGCTCTCATCAAAATAGAAGGCATTGCCAACTTTTCCAGTTACACCTCTTGTGGTGCCATAATTCACTCCATCATAGTTGCCGGTCTCATCGACTACGGCACCTGAAGTTCCATCAAGTTTGTAGTGGGCAACCAAGCCATCGGTCAGGTCCGCCAGCCCAGTGCTTGCTGTCAGCAGAATCATGACCACTGTAAAAGTAATTCTCTTGTTCATTTTCTTGTCCTCCAAAAAGTTTCATTGTTTCATAACAAAACTCAATCTTCTGTTTATAGCTCTGTCCTGCAAACAACAGCCCTTTCGCATGTGCACACTCGATACGTTCAAAAGAACCTTCCTCAGCACTCCTCCATAACACTAAATGCTGCAAAATAACGCTGTTCATCCGTGGATCCGCCGCTCCGATTACAAAGCCTTAATTATAAATATAGCAACAAAATCAATATCTGTCTATTGTGGAAACTACGTAATTTCCATATCTTTTGTCCCTCAATCACTCATTACGCATTCAATTATTCCCTTATTCATTAGTTAGAGCGTTTGCCGAAGGTCAAATGTTGATACTAAAATGGAAAATAGTCAAAGAATGTTCTTGACTTGACTCTTACAAATAAGAAAAAAGCACATAAAAGCATAATATACCGTGCTAAATAATAGAGAATCAGGTAAGGAGATTCATCTTATGGAGATATTTTTGGAATTTTCTTGACGAACAACGGATCGGTTCGTATAATATATAACTAATAGAATACAGAAGACAGGATGCTTTGTCATTTACGATTTGCGAGTTACGAGTTACGATTTTTTCTTTTCTTCAGCGTTCACCCCATGAGATAGGTACAGCCGGCATCTCACAGGGTAAATCCGCGGTTAAAGAAAAAACAGGGTGATATCAGGAAAAAAAGAAGCAAAATTTGAACTAAAAATGCAAAAAAAGCCAATTTTGTGTAGGTTTTTGGTGTTTTTTCGCGGTTAATTTGAAAAAACAAACCCAATTTTATAATTGGCGAAATGAACGTAAGTATTTATATGAAAGGACATTATGATGATTTTGGCGGTTTTGGACGGGGAAAAAACAAAGCCAATTCAAAGCCAATTTGCCGGCCTTTGGCCGGAAACTCTAAGCACTAAATTCTAAACCTGTCCTGAGCGCAGTCGAATGGATCCTAAATAAGACGGATGGGTGTGGAATGAAAGCTCTGATAGCAGATTTGAAAGGGTGCGATTTGAAAAAACAAACCCAATTTTCGAATGGGCAGAATGACGCTAAGTCAGTAATGACAATGGTTTATGGAGATTTTGGCGAATGAAGCCAGCGAAAAAACAAAGCCAATCAAAGCCAATTTAGATTTTACAGCGGAGAACGCCGAGTTCGCAGACCTTTTTTGCTGTTTTTTTAAAAAAGAGGTGTTTTTTTGTGGACTCCAGCCGATATTTGACGTATACTATGTGTAGACAATGTATATACGATAGTTGTACATAATAAAAGGGTAAACAAAATGGCAGACACAACGATGGTTCACGCCAGAGTAGATGCGGAAACGAAATCACAGGCACAGAGCGTCTTAAACAAGCTTGGAATGACACTCAGTGAAGCTATCGTTCTATATCTAAGACAGATCGCATTTCATAGTGGAATCCCGTTCGAAGTGAAGATTCCCAATGAGCTGACGATGCGAACGATCGAGAAATCGGAACGTGGCGAAGAATTGCATGAGGCATCAAGTGTTGATGAGATGTTCAAGGAACTGGACAGTGTCACATAAAGCCGGATTGGCTTTTAATATATCGTATCGAAGAAGATGCCATCGTGTTCGTACGAACCGGAACTCATTCGGATTTGTTCAGGTAATTGTCCGCCGGCTTTATGCTCGCCAGGGGCGATGCCTGGTTAGGTTGTTTGTCAGGATGTTCCTGGCAATCAGGACGTCTTCGATTACCTGGAAATCGAGCATTCCCACGCAGGCGAAGTCGGCGCCGGATTCGAAGGTGAACTTTAAGCCGTCGCGCGGATGGATGGCGCCGGCGGCAAGGACCTTATACGCTATCCAGGGCCTGCTGACGTTCTTCATAAACTCGACGGTCTTTTCCGGCGAGATGCACCACATGCAATCGTTGCCGGGCAGGCCGGTCTCGGGACGCTGGTCTTTCGAAGGGGCGGAGAAATATTTATCATGGTGCAGCGTTTTCATATAGAAGTCGACGTTGACGCCTTCTTTTTCGAGCGCCATCGGCACTTCGAGGTCGTGACAAGCGACGCCGGCGATGAGCCCGTTGTCCTTGATGAATTCGATGACTTTGGCGATCAGGTCGATCCGGCCGTACTTGACCCATCTGTCGCCGATCTCGCCCTGGATGAAGGCGCCGACCGCTCCGTTGTCGACGGCGATTTTGAACCTGCCGGTCAGGTCGTCGCTCTGCGGGGAGCATTGCGCGATCCACTGGATTTGCCCGCCCCGTTCGTTGCGGTACTTATTGAAGACGCGGACGGTCGGATCGTTGCCGTCGGCGTACGGGTCGTTGACGGTCGAAATCATCGTATTGATTCCGTTTTCCTCGCACAGCTCCCAGGTCTCTATGATTTTCTCATCGGTGAAATAATGCCGCAGCAGGGAGGAGACATAAATCAGGTCCCTTGCGTGTGCGAAGCCGTTGATAAGGTTGCCGCCGCAGATGATCCGGCTGATTTTGACTTTGCCGATTTTGCCTGTAGGCAGATCATTGCCGGAGGTTTGCCGCTCTGCCGCGTTTGCTTTTGCCACCGTCCGGCCCAGCAGGATTTTTTCTTCCAGCGCCAGACCCAGCGCCGCCCCGGTCGAGGCGAGCGCGGAATTCCTCAAGAACCGTCGTCGATTTATTTCTTTTTCCACGATTTATTTATCCAGTATCTCGACAGTTTTATCGCCAATGAATTGGGCATCTCCCTTTATTCCCTTGGCTGTTTGGCAGCCGATAAATGAAAACGCCATGACAATCAGAACAACCGGTATGAGTATTCTATTAGCCATTTTAGATTCCTTTTTCAAACCATCCAAGGCTTCTGTAAAATTGTAAGGTGGGGCACTGCCCCACCGTGACATGTCGGTGGACAATGTGTCGAGGGCGCGATCGCCCTCGATTCGCGGGCAGGTTGCCCGCGACACGGTATCTACCACTTACTTTAGAAACAGGTAGTACAGCCGGCCCTCCTGATACGTTTGACCGGCGAGCTTTCCCGCCATGTCACCCACTCCCATATAGACATCGCACCTGCCCGGGGCGCGGATTGCCCCTCCGGCGTCCTGGTCGAGGGTGAAGCCGCTGTAGAGTTGATTGACCACTGTTGGGCCCATAGCTTGCGGCAGGGTCGTAGAGATAAAAGTAAGTGACGCCCGCGGGAAGATCGTCTTGTCCGTAGCGATGCTCCGAAGGGTCGTAACCGGCTCGTTCAGGCAGCCGAGCGGGGGGCCGCCCTCTTTCCGGAAGAAAACGAATCTCGGATTTCGCCGGACGTACATCTCGACCTGGTCTTTATACATCTTGAAGTAATCGATCATTGCCGAGAGGCTTATTTTATCGCCGGAGATTTTGCCGTCTCTGACCAGAGCCTGGGCGACGCTTTCGTACTCGTGCCCGTTATTGGCGGCGTAGCCGATTGTGGTCATCTTGCCGTCTGGCAGTTGGAGCTTGGCCGAGCCCTGCACATGTGCGATATACGCTTCGAACGGATCGCTGAGCCAGGCCAGTTCATTACCCCTGAGCATTCCCGAATTTTCGATGACGGCTCGCGGTGGGTAGGGTGTGATTGTTCCATCCGGCTCTTTTCGGCCGAGTATCTCGCCGGTCGGTCCTTTGACCAGATCGTCCGGCTGCTTGTACAACGGATATGTGAATTGCCCGGTACGAGTGAGCGAGCCGTTGAAGATCGGCGTATAGTAGCCGGTAAACAGAACCGTGCCGATATCGTCGCATCCGATCGATATATAGACGTCGAACTTATCCCGAATGGCCTGGTTCAATTGCGCGCCGCGCAGCCCGGAATCCAGCAGATTGGCGAAGGCATCCAGACTCTCCAGTGTCTGGCTGTGAGTGATTCCGCTGACGGGAAAGAACTGCCGGCTGGATGGCTTATTCAGGTAACTCCGGCTGTTGTCGATGGCCGCTCGAAGGTCGGTCAGATTAAGACAGGCCGTAGTAAAATCCGGAATTTCCAGAGGATCCGTTATCTTCCGCAGCGCATACTGACCGGGCGGCAGGGGCCTGTCGTAAGGTATTTTGGTCTCTTTCGTGGGGGTTCTGCAGCTAAATGTGAAAGCGACGACAAGCAACAATACCGAAAGCAAAATCCTTTTCTTCATTTTAATCTCCAAAAACTCGAATTTTATTCGTAGTTCATAGTTCATAAGCAAAGAACTAAGAAGTCGAAGCATTTTACAAGATTTGAAAGCGGTTTTGCAATGAAATTTAATGCTTTAGCGAATTGCTCGATTATCTTTAGTCATCAAAGCGGCGGATTTGGTATAAATAAAGAGCTCGAAAGCGAATGGATGGCATTCCGCAGGCAGGGCATGATTTACAAAATAAAGTGCGCCTAAAGGTTCATACTCGTTCTAAATAAGCAAAAAATGCTTGCATTAAACGGCGGCTTAGGACAGACTTTCCGTGTTGGATTACACAGGGAGGCATTGATTATGGTCGACAGAAGTTTTTTCTTTGCCGGCGGAGGGACCGGGGGGCATATATATCCTGCCATCGCCGTGGCGCAGCAGATAGTTAAAATCGATCCTTCGGCGAAAATACATTTTTTCTGCAGCACGCGCAATATCGATAAACATATTCTCGGGCAGGCCGGCTTCGAATATACCGCTCTGCCGGCCATCGGTTTCTCTGTTCGGCCGAAGAAATTAATCGACTTCTGTAAATCGTTGCTGACAAGTTACATGATTGCGAAAAAAGCAGTTCGCAGGGATTTAAATACGGTAGTTATAGGTGCAGGCGGTTTTGTTTCGACGCCGGTTTGCCTGGCGGCACATAAACAAAAGGTTCCAATCGCTCTTTTGAATGTCGATATTGTGCCCGGCCGGGCGAATAAGATAAATGCTCGCTGGGCGGACGAAATTTTCGTCCAGTTCCCGGAGACGGAGCAATATTTCGCCCAACGGAAAAAGAAAGTCAGCATTTTTGGCTGTCCGATACGGAGCGGCTTCAGGAATCCGCAGCCGAAGAAAGCGATAGAGCAGTTAGGCCTTGACCGGAATAAGAAGATTCTGCTGATAACCGGCGCATCGAGCGGCTCGGAGAATATCAATAAGGCGGTATGTTCGCTGCTGGACAGGCTGGCAGCCTTTGCGGACGATTGGCAGATAGTCCATCTGGCCGGGCAGAATAATTACGAGAAAGTCTATAGCTATTATAGTGATGCCAAAATCAGCTACAAGGTTGTGAGTTATTTCGATGATATGCCGGATTTGCTTGCTGCCGCAGATCTGGTTATAGGCAGATCCGGAGCGGTCAGCGTGGCGGAATACGCAGCAGCGGCGGTTCCGAGTATCTGTATGCCTTACCCGTATCATAAGGACAAACATCAGTACCTGAACGCGGGAAAGCTGGTCGAAGTTGGAGCGGCGGTTATCGTCGATGACCTGCCCGATGAAAAAGACAGATCCGAATGGCTTTGGGAGGAACTGGAAGAATTGATGAAAGACCAGGAAACAAGGCAGGTGATGGCGGAAGGATGCAGAATAATCGCGAATCCGGATGCGGACCGGAAAATTGCTGAACAGTTGCTGAAAATGGCAGAAATCGCTTGACAGGCGGTTTTTGAACGAGGACAATTCATTTTTTGGCTTTTAATGAGGATGAAATACAAATCTCAAATGCTACAGAAAGAGGAAAAGATGAATACAATCATTAGAACACGCCGGGATTTTCTGAAACAGTCCGTGTATGTTGGTGCCGCGGTTGTTGCGGCCGGTCCGTTAGGCAGTATGTTTGCCCAAAGTTCGGCCGGCCCGGGCTCTAAAATGAAAATCGGGCTTGTGACCTACCTTTGGGGCCAGGACTGGGACCTGCCGACGCTGATCGCAAACTGCGAGAAGAGCAAAGTGCTTGGTGTCGAGCTTCGAACCGAGCACGCCCACGGCGTCGAATCGAACCTCAATGCTCAGCAGCGCCGGGATGTGAAGAAACGATTCGACGACAGCCCTGTAACGCTCGTGGGTCTGGGCACGAACTTTGCCTTCCATCACACCGATGCTGCAAAGCTCAGGCGCGACATAGACGGGGCAAAAGAATATATCAAGCTCTCGAAGGACGTGGGCGGCACCGGCGTAAAAGTCAAGCCGAACGACCTGCCGAAGGGCGTCTCGCAGGAAAAGACTGTCGAGCAGATAGGCAAATCGCTCAATGAGCTTGGCCGGTTTGCAGCCGACTATGACCAGAAGATTCGCCTCGAAGTTCACGGCGGGTGCTCCCGGCTGCCGGTGATAAAGGCGATAATGGACGTTGCCGATAATCCCAACGTCGGCGTCTGCTGGAACTGCAATTCGCAGGACCTCGAAGGCGAGGGTCTTGAGTACAATTTCAAACTGGTCAAGGACCGCTTCAGCGATATCGCTCACGTACGCGAGCTGAATATCGGCGACTATCCCTACCAGGATCTGATGAATCTGTTCGTCGCGATGGACTATGACGGCTGGATTCTTCTTGAAGCACGGACCAATCCCGACGACCGCGTCAAGGCTCTTGCCGAACAGCGCCAGGTGTTCGGGCAAATGATTGCAAAGGCCCAGTCGGGCGACGCACCGAGCCCGAGCGGCGTTAAAATCGACGATGTTGACAAAAAGCTGAGGGTTACGATCAACGGCAAGCTGTTCACTGAGTACAACTACCAGGATGTGCCGCGGCCCTTCTTTTACCCCGTGGTCGGGCCGACCGGCGTGCCGGTTATTCGGCATTGGCCGATGAAGGATATTAATCCGGACGAAGAGAAAGACCACGTACACCACAAGAGCCTGTGGTTTACGCACGGCGACGTCAACAAGCAGGATTTCTGGGGTGAGGGCGACAAGTCCGGCAACATCGTCCACGACAAGTTCCTGAAGGTCAGCTCAGGTCCTAATGTGGGCGAGATCGTCTCGGCGAATAAGTGGGTCGCGCGGGACGGCAAAGTCATTTGTACGGACACACGCACGCACAAATTCTACAACGTTCCGGATGGACAGATGATGGACTTCGAGGTCACGATCCATGCCTCGGAAGGCGAAGTGGTCTTCGGCGATACGAAGGAAGGCTCGATGGCGATTCGCCTGGCCCCGACGATGCAACTGAAGGGCAAAGTGGGCAAGGGTCATATCGTTAACAGCAAAGGCGACACCGAGGGCAGCACCTGGGGCAAGAGGGCTGAGTGGTGCGACTACTACGGACCGGTTGACGGCCAGGTGGTCGGCGTGGCGATTTTCGATCATCCTTCGAATCCGAAACATCCGACCTGGTGGCACGTGCGGGACTACGGGCTATTTGCCGTCAATCCGTTCGGGGTGCATGATTTCGAGAATAAGCCCGCTGGAACCGGTGACATAAAGATTCCGGCCGGTGAGAGTCTTACGTTCAAGTATCGCTTCTACTTCCATAAGGGCGACGAGAAGCAGGGCAACGTAGCTAAGCAGTATCGCGAATATGCGGCGACAAAATAAGTCGAATCTATGCTGGAGAATAAAACGTTTTTTTTGAAATATAGGAGAAGTATTATGAGCAAGCTAAGTCGTAGAGATTTTATGAAAAGTTCGATGGTGGTCGGTGCCGGTCTGGCGCTGGCAGGACCTGCGGCGCGAGTGCTTGGCGCCAATGACGACGTTCGCATTGCGGTTATCGGCGTTGGAAGCCAGGGCAGTGGTCACATGAACTATTTCAGCGGTATTCCGGGCGTGCGTCTCGTGGCCATCTGCGACGCCGATCGCGATCACGTCGAGAACCGGGCCGCAGATTTCGAGAAAAAGAACGGCGTCAAGCTTAAGACTTACACGGATATGCGTGAACTCCTGGATAGCAAGGAAATCGATGCCGTTACCTCCGCCACGCCCAACCACTGGCATGCACTTACCACGATCTGGGCCTGCCAGGCAGGCAAAGACGTCTACATCGAGAAGCCCGCCTGCCACGAGATTTGGGAAGGCCGCAAGATGGTCGAGGCCGCCCGCAAATACAACCGGATCGTCCAGATCGGCACTCAGAAGCGCTCCTCCGAGGCCCATCCGGCCGCGTTTGAGTGGATTCGTCAGGGCAACATCGGCAAGATCAAGTGGGTTCGCGGGTTCTGCTACAAAGGCCGAGGTCCCAATACCAATGGTATCGTCCACGGGACGAACGGGCCCAATCCGGTGCCGGCCAGCGTCAACTACGACCTGTGGTGCGGTCCGGCGGACATGGTGCCGTTACATCGAACGGACCTGCATTACGTTTGGCACTGGATGTGGAACACCGGCAGCGGCGACATCGGCAACCAGGGTCCCCATGAGATGGACATCGCCCGTTGGGCGCTCGGCGATCCGGGGCTGCCGACGCGATGCTTTAGTATCGGTGGCCGATTCGGCGTTGGTCAGACAGATGATGTCGGCGAGACCGCCAATACTCAGATCGCCTTCTTCGACTACAAGCCGGCTCCGCTGATCTTCGAGGTCCGCGGGCTGCCACGGAAGAAGGACGACAAAGCGATGGATCATTTCCGTGGCACACGTGTCGGCGACTGCGTGCAGTGTGAAGGCGGCTATTTCCCGTGTGATGACGGCGGCGGTTGGGTATTTGACAACGACGGCAAGAAGATCAAGCAGTTCTCCGGCAGCGGCGGCGCCGGGCACCATGAGAACTTCATCAAGGCCGTCCGCAGCCGCAAGCGCAGCGACCAGAATGCCGATATCGAGGTCGGGCACCTTTCAGCCGCCCTGTGCCACATGGCCAACACCTCTCACCGGCTGGGCAAGAAAGCGACGGTCGATGAGATCAAGACCGCCGTCGGTGACAATACCGAGATGATGGACTCCTTCAACAGGATGCTCGAGCATCTGGCCGCGAACGAGGTGAGCTTGGAGAAAGAGCCAATCACGCTCGGCCCGGTCCTGACGATGGACCCCCAGGTTGAACGGTACGTGGGCGAGAACAGCGACCTTGCCAACATGTTCATCAAGCGGAACTACCGCGAGCCGTTTGTTGTGCCGGATCAGGTATAATGAAGTTTGCACTGTGCAATGAAATGTTCGAAGGCCGGCCGATGGCCGAGGTCTGCTCGACCGCCCGCAAGCTGGGCTATCACGGAATCGAGATAGCGCCGTTTACCCTGGCGACTTCCGCGGATGAAATTACCGCCGGGCAGAGAAAAGAGGCGCGCAGCGCGATCGAAGACAACGGCCTGGAAACCGTCGGACTGCACTGGCTCTTTGCCGGCCCGAGCGGGCTGCACATGACTACAACGGATAATCAAATCAGGGGCAGGACAAGGGATTACTTGTCCTGCCTGCTTGATTTGTGCGGCGACCTGGGCGGCAAAGTTTTAGTGCTCGGCTCGCCGAAGCAGCGGAGCATTGTCGAGGGGCAGACCAAAAAAGGCGCATGGCAGCGGGCCGTCGAGCTGCTCAGTTCCGTGCTGAATCAGGCCGAACAATTAGGCCTGACCATCTGCCTTGAGCCGCTCTCGCCCGTGGAGACCAATTTTATCAACACGGTCGCCGAGGGCATGAAAATGGTGCGCCAGATCGATCATCCGAGCCTGAAGATTCATCTGGACGTCAAGGCGATGTGCTCGGAGCAGACGCCGGTACCCGATATCATCCGCTCGGTTCAAGCCGACGATATCGGCCATTTTCACGTCAACGATGCCAACCTGTACGGCCCCGGCATGGGCGACGTGGACTACGCCCCCATAGCCGAGGCGATTAAAGACATCGGCTGGGACAAGTGGCTCAGCGTGGAAGTCTTCAAATACGATCCCGACCCCGAGACTATCGCCCGCAAGAGCATCGAGTACCTGCAACAATTCTGGCCGTAGAAAAGAAAACAGATGACCGACGACAGAAGACAGAAGTCTTTGTCATTCTGAATGAAATGAAGAATCTCGACGGCTTCATCCGTTATAATCGTTACGTTTGAGATTCTTCGGCTGCGCCTCAGAATGACAGACCTCTCTGGTTTCTGGCCTCTGATTTGAAGCCTAAAACATGCGGGCTTTGAGGTATTTCTTAACGCGGTGGAATTGAGCGCGGGCCTTCTGGGGCGTCGAGCGTGTCAGTGTCGCGATTTCGGTGTAAGGCAACTGCTCGTAGTATCGAAAATGAAGAATATCCCTGTGCTGCCGGCTTAGCTGCTCGACCACTTCCGAGAGCTGTTGAAGCCTCTCGGCGTGAATGGTCGCTTCCAGAAGGCTGCCGCCTGCCCCTGCCTGGCATGACTGATTCCGGATAAGCGAGGCCTTGCCGGAAGACTGATGCCGGCGAGATCTGAGATTGTCCTGAAGCTTGCTCCAGGCGATGCGAAACACCCACGGCCAGAATCTCCGCTTCTCCCGCAGGCAGGCGACTTGCCCGACCATGGTCAGCAGCGTTTCCTGCAAGACATCCTCGGTCAGATCATGATTGAGGGTAGTGCGGAATACGAACGGATACAATCGCTCCCGGACGATGCCGGCCAGCCGCCCCATACTCGCCCGGCTGCCCGAGCGGGCCTCGGAAAGCAATTGCTGGATATTTTCGTTATCTTTATTCATATACACTGCCCTCACCCCTAAAAGGCAGGCAGTTCGTCAGAAGTAACGAAAAAATCCAATGTGGCGAGGCCATCCCGGCCTTGCGTCCCGCGGGCATCCTGCCCGTGGTAAAGGTCAAGGGCAAGATGCCCTCGCCACAGAGTTTTTATTCCCCCGCAACCGATTTATGATTGTTATAACACCCTCGTTGAAGCCGCATTCATAAATCATGATTCATAAATATCAAATATCGACGACCCGCCATGCCGGCGGCGTCAGTTCCGGCACGTCCCATTTGCTGCCGCAACGGTGGCAATTGCCGGTATCCGTGCGTCTCGGCTTGCCGCAATTGACGCAGGTTACAAACGTTATCTTCGGCCGGATTAGCCGGTACGTAATGTAAGCAGGCAGGCCAAAAAGCAGCGTACCGGCCAGCCAGAGCCGCCTGACATTGCGCGATAAACCGATTGTCGTAGCATCTCGCTCAACCCGCCAGCCGAGCAAGCCGGCAAACACAATCCCGGGCAGCATGAGCAGCAGGACAATAAGCAGCATATAGAAGACATTCCCCTCGTAATCTCTGGCCATAGCCACAAAGGAGTTGGGCATCAAAAACAGCGCCCGATGCGTCGAGCGGGCCTCGAAGCTGTAGGCCGTAAAGAAAGAAGCCAGCGTCAAAACCGGCGGATGCAGGCTCTCCAAAACGTACTTCGTCACAGCTAATGCCGGCCCCCATGGTGCCTTAAAGAATTCTGCTTTATTGTGAGCGGTCTTGATTTGGTTGCCGTCCTTGTCAAAGACGGCCAGAGTCATGGATGTGCCCTGCCGTGACAGGCTTCCCACAACCATCCCGGCGTATTCTTCTTTCACGGTTGTAGAGATAAGATAGACATCGTAGGCCAAAAGGTCTCTCGGTTTTCGTGAACCCCAGCCAAAAAGCGTTCGGGGACGCGGCAGAAAGCCCACCGGTCCAACTAGATCGAGTGTTTTTAGATCAAGCAAATCAATCCGTCCGGATTCATCCAGTACCACCCGGTAATCCCTCGGTTGGTACACTGTGCCGTAAGTTCCTAAGAAAAACACCGAACACTCTTCTGGTCGGAAGTATGGACCAATGATTTGAATGGGTCGACGTGCGGAATCTGTTATTTCTGGACCTTTTCGGAGTGTGCGATTTTTGAGGTCAATAGTGAAAAAACGTTTGTTCTGTTGGTCATAAATTACGGACGGACCGATGATTGGTGAGAAGAACCGACCAAGGCTCTCATCCGGCATTTCGGATATACCTTCAGGTCCAAGGAAGCAGTCATATCTGTCGGTACGGTATACAACCAGTCCTTTGGCTTTGTCAAAATAGGTGCCCCAATTATCGTCAAGGCGATTTAAATTGAAGTGGTTTAGCCCCATTCCTTTAGATCGTAGATAATCTATGATACCCAATGACGCAAAAGTGTAATGGATATCGTAGCTTCTCCAGCGAGTCGGAAGAGTGAAGGGATCAATACGCCCGTGGGTGCTAATCGTGGAAATAACGTCGTGAAATTTTTCTTTTTCGGGCAGGAGCAAACCTGAGTCTTTGATCGCAACGCTACCCGCACCCGATGGCAGGTTTGCTACAAGTGCGACTTCGCACGAGTAACGGCCCAAAAAGATTGTGATGCCAAGCAATATTATTACCTGTAATCCCGTGGCAATGATAGTCCTCAGCCGCAGTTGAGAAGGCCACAGGAGGTTAAACAGCGATGCACAGATAAACAACACGGTAATAGAGATGAGCGGCAACCTAAATCCTTTAATAACAATCAATAGGTTGAGAATCAGCGCCAAGGGCAGCGCACCCATGGCACTCGTGAAGGTAGTGGCTTTCCGAGCTATGTGCAGACCGAGGCAATAGCAGGCCAGCCCAACAATGAACATGCTGGTAAACAAGTCAACGAGCCCGCCTGGGAAAAGTAATTTGGGCCACAATACAAGCTCGGAGAGAACGCCCCCTGTGATTGCTATTGCTAAGACGACAATAGCAGTAAGAATGACCAGTGTGCCGGAAACAACACGTGACAGGAGGATATGGCTTGATGTCACTGGCAGATCTGATAGAAATGTGGGGCTGCCACTCGTTGCTTGAGAGTATGTTTGTGCCGCTCCAAAAATGAAGCAACCAATGCTAACAAAAGCAGGCAAAACAATGAGAAGCGCGAATACATGAAAAAACAACTCCTCCGGGTAAATGAAACCAAGGCAAGTGAGCATAACAAGAAGAATCGTCGATATGGCCAGGGCGCCCATAAAGTATACGGTATCATCAACTATCTGTCTCTTGATTAGCGTGAATAATGTTCTCACAGGCTGTCCTTTATCTGTTGAGTACTCTCCAGTCCGGCGGTGTCAGTTCCGGGACGTGCCATTTGCTGCCGCAGCGGTGGCATTTGTCCATGTCCGTGCGTCTCGGCTTGCCGCAGTTGGCACAGGTTACCAGTGTTATATTCGGCCGGGTTAACTTATATGTAATGTATCCGGCCAGGCCTAAGGCGAGGGTTCCGATCGCCCAGAAGCGCCTGGTTTTTTGTGGGAGGCCCACGATAGCGGCATCCTTGCCGACCCGCATGGCGAGTAATATCGCCAATACGATCGATGGCGATATCAACAAAAGAGCGAACAGGAATCTTGTCCCAATATTACCACGAGCGTCCCTGCCCTTCATTGCGATGAAGGAATTGGGCAGCAGGAACATTGCCCGGTGGCCCGAAGCGGCTTCGATACTCCCGGCGGTGAAATATGAGGCCAGAGAAAGAATCGGCGGATGAAGATTCTCCAGCAGAAACTTGCCGATGGTCAAGACGGGCGACCAGGGGGTACCGAAGAAAACGGCGCTGCTGGAAGGCACCTTTTGGCTGCCTCGACTGTTCTTTGCCCTTGTGTCCCTCCTTTCAATGCAGGCTCCCTTTTCGTCGAAGACAGCCAGGGCCAGCGCCGTGCCCTCCCGGTTGACGGCGGCTGCGAACAAACCTCGGTACTTGTGGTCCTCTTTAAGGGCTATCGGCAGAACTCTGTAAGCCAGCAAATCGTCCGGCGTTACGCGTTTGTCGGTTGGAAAGAACGTCTCAGGTGCGGGCAAACGCCCAGCCGTCCCGGCAAATTCGAGCGTTTCTCTATCCAGCAGGTCGATCTGCCCCGATGCGTCAAGAACGAGCACATATTGTTCGGGGCGATAGTTGGAATCGTTTTCCCTGATGGGTATGTGAGTTCTCCTTATATCCGGCGGCATCCAATACAAATCTAAAACGCCGGGATTCTTGCTCAGGATGCCTATATCGTCCGGCCGGTGGGGATCGTCTTCGGCCAACGGCGGACCTTTAATGAGTTCCACTTCTTTGCGAAACTTGACGGCGAAAAACTGCCGCAACTTCTTGTCGTACAATGTCAACTGTCCCCAGCCGATGTCTGAAACATCTACAACCGGAGACGTGAACCTGCCTGTGTCTTCGTCCGGAGCCTCCGAGATTCCTTCCGGGCCGACGTAGATCTGGACCATCTTTCGCATAACAGTTCCGTCTGGCATTTTTTCCAAGTTAGCCCAACGACAGTTTATTTGACCGGTTCTTTCATCGAAGTAAATCCATACCCAGTCTTCGTTGTTATGTTTCTGAAAGTAAACACCTGAGCGATTTCCTTCTTTGCCGGAGAGATAGTTTACGATACCGAGAGTCTCTGGAGCTTCGGGATGCATGATATGCGCATGTACTCCAGAGGGACCAGGCTGGAGCATGTTCGGGTCACTCTCAATCTCGGCCGGAACCAGTCTGGAGGGTGTGATGTCCACGGTTCTGTAATCCAAAGGCATGATACCTACAAGGATGCTCTTGCACAACCAGCTCGCCCAGAATAGCGACAGGGATAGAAACATGAGCACGAGAAATCCGGCGGCAAGGACCTGAATGGGATAATTGGATCGAGAGCGCATGAGTATATTCCTAAAGGGATGTTGACATGAACTTGTGCCATGTGCGTACCAAACAGGCGACGATAACCAGTAAGAGCAGGAAATTGATATCCGGGCCGAAGCCCTTTACGAATACCAGAGAGACCAGAACAAGGTTCAGACCGAGTGCGCCGAACGTGGGAGTAATCTTGTTTGCTGTCCATCCGGTAAGCAATCCAAGGCAATAGCACGCAAGAACCATCAGAAAGACCGTTGTAAGAATGTCAGCGATGTAGCCGGCGAAAATTGGTATGGGCGGTGCGATAAGACGGCCCAGGACTATGGCGGCAATTGCCAGGGGCACAAGCACGGTTAGAATTGCCAAAAGTCCCGCGACGATTCTGGCCGTCAATATCCGGCTTCTTGTCACCGGCAGGGCGGAAAGGAATGCCGAGATTCTCCTGTTTCGATCCATGTACATCTGCGTTACACCCATCGCAGAGAACCCTAATACAAGTATTATCAGTATCGGTATCGAGAGGCCGACATAGACAGCAGGTTCGCCCCAGTCGAAATTGTATGTCGCGGCGGTTAGAAGCGCGATGAGGATCGCTGAGAAAACAACGGCGAAGATGAAATAGACTATATTGTCCCGAATTTCTCTTCTTATAAGTGTAAGCATTTTGTTCTCCTGTTAGCTGCTGGTAACTACCTCTTGCTCAGGTTTCGTACATTCTATGAATATGTCTTCCATGCTCATCGGAACTTCGGTGCAGCTTGATGGTTTGAATGTTTCGAGAATGGCTTGTTTCTGCAGGTTCCAGTTCGCTACGGTGACGGTCATCTCCCGTCCCTGGATTTGCTGATTAATAATCTCGGTCAGGTAGAGGTTTTCCGGCGGGGATTCGGGGAAGATTACCCGCAACTTTTTGACACGCTCTTTAAGCTGCTCCAGCGCACAATCCACCACGAGCTTTCCCGCGGCGAGGATTCCTATCCGGTCGGCGATGCGCTCGACGTCGCTGAGAATGTGAGAGCAGAAAAGAATTGTCCGATCCTGCTTCTGAATTACCTCGATGGCAAGTTCGAGGAACTGCCGGCGGGCGACGGTATCGAGTCCGAGCGTCGGATCGTCGAGGATGAGCAGCTCCGGGTCAATCGCCATAGCCAGCGAGAGGTTCAACTGCGCCCGCATACCCATCGACAGGTCTTTGACCCTGCGGTCCATTGGCAGGCGAAATGTTTCTATCAGATGATCGAAGGATTCATCGTTCCATTGCAGGGAAAGGTCTTTACAGAGCTTGATAAGCCGGCCGACCTTATAACTCTGGATAAGGTTGTGGCCTTCGGCGACGCAGCCGATCCGGCCGCGAATTGCCGGCGAAAGGTTCGTCGATTCGGTGTCCAGCAGGAAAGTCCGGCCACGCGTCGCCGGCTCGGTGCCTAAAAGAATCCGGATAATCGTTGTCTTGCCGGCACCGTTGCGTCCCAGAAGACCATAGATGCAGCCTCGCGGCACCGTGAGATTGATGCCGTTCAGGACACATCGGCCATCGAAATATTTGACAAGATTTTCCACTTTGATAACGTTATCATTCATTCGATTTTTCTCCCTTGTGGACTTCTGACGGTGGTTTCTTCGGAGGCACCTTTAATTTCTCAACCGCGTTATTGAACAATTCGAGCAGCGTTTCGGTGCCAATTTGCATGTGAAACGCCTCAACCGCGATTCGCTCAAGCTCATCCGACAGGAGTCTTTTTCGTACAGATCTGCTCAAATTGCTGTCAAGATTCGCGATAAAAGCGCCGGCCCCCGGCCTGGTGACGATAATGCCTTCGCCTTCGAGCTGGCGATAGGCCTTCGCGATAGTGTTGGGATTTATAGCCAGTTGTACCGCCAATTGCCTGACGGTCGGCAGCTTTTCATCTTTGATGAGCCTGCCCATGGCAATGTCACGCTTGATCTGGTCTATAATCTGCCGATAAACGGGCCTGTTCGAAGCGTTGTCGATACGAATCTGCATAAAACAACCTCACTAATTGTACTATGGCAACTAATACAATTATAGCATGCTTTTATATCCAGTCAATCGCTCTGGAAGAAAAAATTTAAAAAAGTTTGATGCTCGTCCGGCAAAGCTGGCGGCTTTTGTTGTGTTTGATACGTAACTTCTTTTTATTAAATGTCTTACGGAATAAGTATTTGTTTGCCCGGTTGTTATTCGGACCTAAAAAAACATCTTTTTTTCCGGCATTTCGCCACTTTTGGGTAATTTGAAGGTGTTAAAATCTCGATACTGATATATCGGGCTTTAGGTGCTTTGACAGTTAAGACGGTTCACAAACTACCCGTACGTAATTGTTTGAAAGGTGGATTTCGATGCCTTGGTATGCTTTCAGTGGACTATATCTGGTTATATGGTCGGCGTTATTGATTCATTGTTTATTTCGTCAAGAATTCTATCCGATATTCGGTCGGCGATGGGGCACCCAAATTCTCTGGCTTGTGACATTTCTTTTTCTCAATCCGCTGCTTACCCTAGTATATTTCGTTTTCGGTTTTTTGCTTCGGCCTCCAAAGGCTGACGAGCATAAGGAAGGTTCGCGAACCGCCAGCACAGGCCTTGGCTCGGCAATTGCGATTGCATGTATTGGTGTTGTCCTGGTGCTTTTCGAGTTGCCTTCGAGGGCCGACAAAACTGAACCGGTAGTCGTTCTAAATGAACCCGGAGAGAAAAATCCGGCGGAGCCAAACGAATCGTCCTATAAATTCGCAGCGCAATTAGGGACGATATCGGCCAGGAATAGTATACAGACTTTGAGTTCGACCTCGGCTGGAAGCGGTGAGAGAGTAAGCACGCAAGAGATACTGCTTATTTCTCAAAGTCCTCACCCCCTGCTCGACCGTGCTATGCGTGAGTTTCAGAAATCTCTGGCCCAGTTGCCGTATGTGAGCAAAGTTACTTATTACCCGTACGGGACCAGGCCAAAGCCGGGCGGGCACCTGCCCGATGTTTTTATTACTATAAATATGCCCGAGGTCAATGAGAAAACTTTCCTTCGCGGTCGTTATTTCAAAGCGATAATAAAATGGACGGCGGGCAGCTCTATTTTCGCGGGCACATCTCATTCGGTTAATAATTACACACCTCCGGTGGTCCAGTTCGATATTGAAAGCCAGCTCGAGCACGAGAGTAAAATGTTTGGGATTGAAAGTTCACGGGCCAAATACAAGCTTGCGGCGGATGGTATTTGCCGCGAGATGATCAAATCAATCAGTAAACAGTTTGAGAATTTGCTGGATAAGTATGGCCGGATGCCCGAACCGCCTGAGATACTCAATGGAACCTATCATGAGCCGCCGGAGCTTTCCTTTCTCACAGGTGATAAGATCGAACAGCTGATTTCAGGCAATGGATTGTTGAAGAACAATAACACACTCTGGCGATTTGCGGAAAAGCGTGAAACTGATAAGGCACTGGCGGCTTATCGGGATGAATTGAATACCCTGGGATGGGGACAAGAGGACCTCGGCAAAGAGTATCTTCGGATGCAAAAGGGAAATGAGCACATTTATATTTTCCGCCATCGCCAGCGAGACTCCAAAGCAGGTACATTCTTTTGGAGCGAATCTGAAAAGACGGCGTCCGAGATATCGGTGATTGTTGATTACGAATCTTACTTAACCAGTGACCAGATGCAAAAGGCAATGGATGCGTTATTGGATTGCAATGTGGAAATCAAAACAATTCTCATCTTTGAGAAATATTTCAGCACGCCGCAGCAGCTTGAGCGGTTACGATCTATTATTGAACAGAGTCCCGTCCGTACGCTGGATGGATGTCTTATGCTCGCCCGCTATTGGGCTGATCGTGGTGAAATGGAAAAGGGGCGAGAATCGCTGCTGCATGCCCGGGCTATGCAGCGTACGGAAAAAGGTCACAATGTCAGGGCGGAGGAAATTAAGAATCTGGCCAAAAAACTCGGAGATGAGAGCTTGGCTGAAGTTCCCGTTACCGAGGAGATTTTTCGCCAGATGGGTTTCATCAACACCGAACAGCTCACCGAACCGATGGAAATTGAAAGATCCATTAATGAGCCCGTTCTATTTTACCAACGCCTCGACGATGGTGAATTGAAGACTTTTGCGTTGTGGGTAATCCGTTCGCAGGAACCTTCATACTCGGTGCCCTATCAATTACTGACCGTTGAAAGTCAGAAAGGAAGCTCAAGTTCGAGTGAAAACGGCGGAAAAGTCCAGCCGGGCGGCGATTGGGTTGTCAAGTCCTCTATCAATGTTTTGACCAGTGAGAATAAGTCGATACAATTAACAATCAATTGCCTTGATAATGAACGGTTCCTGTTCGTAATTACCCTGTAGCCGATCTGAATAGCCGGGTCCGGCACGTCAAATGTCGGGCACAGGGAAAGTGTTGGTATGCCCTGCGATAATTGACAGCAAGACACACTTAAGAGCCGTTGTTCCTTCACGAGTTACATTCCTGTAACCGTACCCTTGACAAAGTCAAAGATTTTGGGGCCGCAGGTTTTGCATTCCTTATCTTCCTTTTGGGATGCCAGAGAAGGAGGAATTGTTTTCGAATAGAATACGTTACATGGAATTTCCAGTTGCAGGCCTTCTGCTATTTTGACAAAAAATATCTCCGTGAAGATTCTGTTTTTGTTTTTGGAAGCCGGCGGTGTTATCTCCAGCTCAAGCTCATAACCGTTGCTGACTATTGCGTTACTCAATACCTTGACGGCACCTTTGCTTGACCAAACTGATTCCAGCTCGAAATCCTCATCGTAGTTGTTTAGTATCCGCAGTTTCTTAACTATCGGTTCTCGTGAGTCCATCCCGCGAACGACAATGGACCTTGGGATAATCTTGAATTTTGGCAGGGCGTTAAGGTTAAGACTAATCGTTTTGCATTCCGGATGAGATAATCCAATCTCGATACGGCCATTCAAAGTTTTCTCCAGGCTCGCCATGTCAACTTTCGGCTGAAGAACAAATTTCGTTGCCTCTACTAAAGGATTAAAGTCAGCGGTCATACAATTGGCGGTTGACGTGAACGACTTTATTGAAAAAGGCTGGTTGTCAATGCTGGTAAGTGTGATCTGCGGGCAGTCGGCGTTTTCCTTGTTAAGCAAAAGGTTCAACGCTTTCGGCTCATGATCGACCTTCATTATAATACTTGCCATGATGGTCAGTGTGACTTCGGGGTTTGACCTGTCATTGCTGTGTATAGCCAGTTGTTTTGTTGCCTGACCACGTTGCGCCTCCGAAAAATAGTTAACCTTCAAAATCCCGCTTTCACCCGGTGCGTATTCTTTTTTGTCCAGTACAAATGGTGTGCAGCCGCAGGTTTTGGTAATTTCCCCTATTTTTAGTGTACCGTTTCCTGCGTTCGTGAACCTAAACTCGCAGAGATTATTCGTCCCCGGGCCGACGTTCCCGAAATCGTGCTCAACTTTTTCGAATTCAATTTTTGGCGCTGTTCTTCTGGTTCGAGTAGTGGGAGGAGTAGTGGCTGCCGGCCGGCTCGACTGCTGTATTTGATTGAACTGCTGGAAGAAGTCTGAGCTAAGCTCTTGTCGCGGCGCCATAGTGTCTTCTTCACAGCCGGTCTGAAGGAGTAAACAGCAAGTCAATATAACAATAGCCAAGATTAACCGATTCGGTTTCATATTCCTGTTTCCAAAATCATATCTCGATGGAGTCTTCCGGCCGATCCAAAAAGAAATTCGGATCGAATCAAAAAACGCATTAAAACGGCGATATTAAGATGACCTCCTCACGCTCATATCGCCGAACTTCATAAAACATTATTATACCCGGATCGGCTGCTTAAGTCAAAGCTTTTTGCCGATTTTTATAGACTTTTTTGCAGGAAGAATCCACATTACGGCATGTAAGTCCTATACTATATGTTTTCCGGCGAATGATTAAGCTTAGCCGATATTCATAACAGTTCCGGCGACGGTTCCTGGCACGGATTTATCGGTATAAATCGGATTATTTGATGAAAAGTTGTAGAAATTGGCGGCATTTGCCATTAGAATTCGCAATTGGACCTTGATTGAAGATTTTTTGTTGTTTGTTCTTGACGAACAGGCTTTTAATTGATAATTGATAATTGATTATTAGAATTGGATTCGTTTATAAGTTCGAAAGGAGGCCATTATGGCGAGAATAGTATGTACCGGGATACTTATAGTATTGCTAAACGTATTGGTTGGTTGTCAGAATTCCGATAGGGGCAAAAGCCAGCTCCTGCCAAGCAACACAAGACAAACGCTCGGACCCGCCAGCGTTATTAATATTGCTGATACGAGTGAGGTCGATATAGTGGAGCAGATGGCTGTCAATCGGCATGCCTATCGGCAGGGGCTTGAATTGCTGGAAGGATACTACACTCGGACCGGCAATAATATGAAGCTTGAGTGGGCTAAGAAGGAGTTAGCCGCACTGAATACAATGCCGAAATATAATTACATTATTGAGGCGAACGTGGCCCCCGCCAATTTGAAAGTCAGCGCTTCAATCCCCGATGCGGATGATCTTTATTACGATGCCCAGCAGCTTGACAAGGAAGCCGGAACACTGCCCGTTCTTAAGAATGAAAATCAGTTACGTTTGGCTCTCGAGAAATACAACGAGTTAATAAGGAAATATCCTTCCAGCGACAAGATCGATGATGCGGCATACGGTGCAGGTGTAATCCAGGAATATTTCAAGGACTACTCGATAGCGCTTTTATATTACAAAAGGGCCTATCAGTGGGATCCTGATACGATTCACCCTGCAAGGTTCAGGGCGGCACGTGTCCTGGATAAGAATCTGCACCGAAACGACGAGGCACTGCAGCTTTATCAGCAGGCCGTCAAAACAGAAGGTCAGCTTGAAAAGTACAGGGAATGGAAAGAATTTGCAGAAAGAAGGATTCGGGAGATGCAGAAGATTGACGAGGGCGGGAGCCAGCGTTGATAGAAGTTTTGTAAGAGAGTTTTTCAGCATTGGAATATCGGGCCTGGTTGGATATCAGGCCCGTTTTTTTATGCCAAAGAAATGTCGCTCGAATTCGAGAAAAAACTGGCCGATTTTATAAGGGCTAACGGGCTTGTTGGCCGGGCGGAAAAAGTGCTGCTTGCTGTTTCCGGCGGGGCTGATTCGATAGCTCTTATGTACGCGATGCACGCGCTGAGGGCCGAGAACTTATTCGATGCCGAGCTGCTTTGTGCTCATATCAATCATCAGCTAAGAGCGGCTGAGGCGGACCGGGACGAGGAGTTCGTAGTCGCCCAGGCAGCGAAATTGAAGTTACCCGTCACGACGAGGCGATCGGACGTGCGCGGGTTTGCCCGTCTCCATAAGCTGTCGATCGAAACAGCCGCTCGCCGGTTACGGATGGAGGCTCTGATAGATATCGCGAAGGCCAACGATTGCAGCCGAATCGCGACGGCACATCAAAAAAACGACAATGCCGAGACGATCATCCAGCGGCTGAGTCGCGGCACGGGCTTTCGCGGGCTCGGAGGCATCTGGCCGGAGCGAATCTTCGCAGATCAAATCAAATTTATCAGGCCAATGCTGTGTTTCACGCGAGATGAGGTTGTAAGGTATCTGCAGAAGCGCAATCTGAATTGGTGCCGGGATCGTACGAATGACGATTGTACGTACAGGCGAAACTACATCCGGCATCGGTTGATGCCGGCATTGCAACAGGAATGTTCCGATTCGATCGTGGAACAGTTGTCGCAATTGGCCCGGTCGGCGCGCAGGTACTACGGCATGGTCTGCAGCAGGGCGGATGAGGTTTGGCCTTGCCTGGCTGATAGCGGTGCGGAGAAAACCATGCTGGACTTGAAACCGTTTCTGACCGAGCCGCAACCGGTAAAAGTCGAGCTGATTCGGCGAACTCTGGCTAATATCGGCTGCGGCGAGAGAAATTTTACACAGGGGCATTATAAAGGCATACTGCTACTGGCGGAGCAAAATGTCACCGGCAGAAAAATGGAATTGCCCGGCGGATATGTTGTCCGGCGGGAATACGGAAATTTAATCTTTTCAAATTGTAGGGTGGGACCTGCCCTGAGCGAAGCCGAATGGGTTGCCCCACCGATATCGTCTAAAGATCAAACTGTAACTGTTGAAATTCCAGGACAGACAACGTTTGAAAAATTTTTAATACAGGCGATTGTTCTCGAAAGGAATGAAGTTGATTTTGAAAAATTCAAGGCCGCCAAAACCGATTCGATTGAATGGTTCGATTTGGATAAAACAAAACCGCCGCTGGTCGTTCGCCGGCGCCGGACCGGCGACAGGTTTGTTCCTCTGGGACAAAGCGAAGAAAAGAAGCTCGGCAAATTCCTGACCGCCCAGCGGGTGCCGCACGGGCTGCGCAGAGATGTATTTGTAGTCGCCGACGGAGAAAAAATCATCTGGATCTGGCCCGTTCGAATCAGTGAGCAGGTCAGGGTCACCGGCGGGACCAAAAGAATTCTTCAATTGCAAACAACCGAATCTGGCGGCAGCTAACGCAGATGCACAGCGTGACCTTTCCGAGTGGATTTGAAGTATTCATTTGAATCGGCGGGACCTTATGAATAGAATTCAGCACGGACTATGCCTGGATGAGAAACGAACAGGAACGGTGAAAAAATGATGGACACTACTGATTATACGCGCCGGAGTTTTCTGAAAATCCTTGGTGCCGGGATGGCGTCGCTGGCGATACCGGGCATTGTGAGAGCCGGTCAGAAAGCCGGCGGCAAACCGAATTTTGTTATCATTTTCACCGATGACCAGGGCTACCAGGACGTCGGCTGTTTCGGCTCGCCTTCGATCCGGACGCCGAACCTGGACCGAATGGCTGCCGAGGGGATGCGGTTCACGGACTTTTATTCGGCTGCTTCGGTCTGTTCGCCCTCGCGGGCGGCGCTGCTGACCGGCTGCTATCCGCCGCGAGTCGGAATTACCAAGGTTTTGTTCCCGAGTGACAATATAGGCCTGAATCCGGAAGAACGCACAATCGCCGACATGCTCAAGGGCAAGGGCTACGTCACCTCCTGTATCGGAAAGTGGCATCTGGGCCATCTGCCGGAATTTCTGCCGACGAGCAACGGCTTCGATTCCTACTTCGGTATTCCGTACTCCAATGATATGGATGGTGTTAAAGGCAAGGATGGGAATCTCGACCGGGCATGGCGGCAGAAGGATTACTCGCCGTGGAATGTGCCGCTGATGCGTAATGAAGAAATTATCGAGCGCCCGGCGGACCAGACAACGTTAATTGAACGCTACACCGACGAAGCCGTCGAGTTTATTCGCAGCAGCAGGGACAAGCCCTTCTTCCTCTATCTGCCGCACACGATGCCGCACGTTCCGCTGTTCGTCTCGGAGGAGTTTTACGTCGAGGACGTTCAGAAGGCGTACAAGGCAACAATCGAGCAGATCGACTCGGCGATCGGCCGGGTCCTCGGGGCGATTAAAGACGCTGGCGTGGATCGAAACACGCTCGTAGTCTTTACCAGTGACAACGGCCCTTGGCTGGACAAGAAACATCACGCCGGCTGCGCTCTGCCGCTGAGGGACGGCAAATTTTCCACCTACGAAGGCGGCATGCGCGAGCCGTGCATCATGCGCTGGCCGGCTAAAATTCCCGCCGGCAGGGTATGCAGTGAACTCTGCGGCACGATTGACCTGCTGCCGACGTTTGCGCGGTTGGCCGGCGCTGAAATGCCGGCCGACCGTGTGATCGACGGCAGGGATATCTGGCCCCTGATGGAAGGCAGGCCGGGCGCCGGCTCGCCGCACGAGGCATATTTCTATTACAGGGGCAACAACCTCGAAGCGGTCCGCAGCGGAAAATGGAAGCTCCGCCGCGTTAAAAAGAACACCGAGCTGTACGATCTTGAAGCCGACGTCAGCGAGAAGATAAACCTTGCCGACAAGCATCCCGAAATCGTCAAACGCCTGGCGGCCCTGATGGAAGAATTTGATCTTGAGCTAAAAGCGAATGCTCGCCTGGCCGGCAAGAGTGTAAGCAGCAGCAATCTATGAACTAAAGAGGCAGGAGTGCAAATATGAGCGGTCTAAGTAATTCACGTCGCGATTTCCTGAAGGCAATGGGATTAGGTGCTGCATCGCTGGCTTTTGCCGGATGCGCGCACGCCTCTGGGCCGTTTGGAAGCGGGGCTTCGAAGAATCGCCCGAATATTCTTTTTTGCCTGGCCGACGACTGGTCCTGGCCTCACGCGAGCATCGCCGGCGACAAGGTCGTCAAGACACCGACGTTCGACCGGGTCGCACGGCAGGGCGTGCTGTTCGAGAACGCGTTTGTTTCGTCCCCTTCGTGCACACCTTCTCGCGGGGCAATTCTGACCGGGCAGTGGCACTGGCGCCTGGAAGAGGGCGGCAATCTCTGTGGCTCGCTTCAGGCCAAATTCGCCGTGTATCCGGACCTGCTGGAAGAGGCCGGCTATCATGTGGGCTTTACTCGCAAGGGATGGGCCCCCGGTCGGGTTGAGGTCGGCGGGCGAACACGGAATCCAGCCGGGCCGCAGTACAAGAGCTTCGAGGAGTTTATGAGAACCCGGCCTGAAGGCAAGCCGTTCTGCTTCTGGTTCGGCAGTCAGGACCCGCATCGAGCGTACAAATGGCAATCGGGCATCAACAGCGGCATGAAGCTTGAAGATGTTGAAGTGCCGGCGTGTTTTCCGGACAGCGAAGAAGTTCGCACCGATATCTGCGACTACTACTGGGAGGTCCAGCGCTTCGATACCGAAGTCGGGGAGCTGCTGAAAATGCTCGAAGACAGCGGCCGGCTCGACAATACGCTGGTGGTTATCTCCGGCGACAACGGGCTGCCGTTCCCGCGCTGCAAGAGCAACCTGTACGATTCGGGAACAAACGTCCCGCTGGCGGTTCGCTGGCCGAGGCTTGTTAAGGGCGGCCGGGTAGTCGAGGATTTCATCAGCCTGGCGGACCTGGCGCCGATGTTCCTTGAGGCAGCCGGTTTGAAGCCGCCCGCGGAGATGACCGCTCGCAGCTTCATGGATATTCTGCGCTCGGGCAAATCCGGCCGGGTGGACCCGAAGCGCGGTCACGTCCTGACCGGCAAGGAACGTCACGTAGTCTGCCAGGAGACCGGCACGGGTGGCTATCCGATGCGTGCCATCCGAACGCATGATTTCCTATATATTCGCAATTTCAAGCCGGAGCGTTGGCCCGCCGGTGCGCCGAAGGGTTACGCTAAGCCGACGGAGATAAATGTTGCCCGTCCGCTCGGCACGCATTACGGTTATGGTGACGTCGATGCGGCACCGACCAAATCTTACATGCTCAAGCACCGTGACGATCCGAAGGTCAAGAGGCTGTTTGAACTGGGCTTCTCAAGGCGTCCTGCCGAGGAACTGTATGATCTGGCTAAGGACCCCGACCAGTTGAACAACGTCGCCGGTAAGCCTGAATACGCTGCGACTATGGAGAAACTCGCCACCTCTTTAATGGCCGAATTGAAGGCCACCAAAGACCCACGCGTCTTAGGCAATGGCGATGCCTTCGATCAGTATCCCTACTATGGAAGTTTGCCCAAGAAATAATCTGATTATTTGGACGATAAGCATATGAAAAAGGCCGAGCTACATTGGCCCGGCCTCTTGCTTCGCATTCGTACCGTCCACTCCTAATGGTCATTTTGTTGGGCGAGAGTGTATTCCAAATGCTTTTTGAATTCTGTTTCGTCTGTAATGACAATCGTGTGACTATCAACAAAGCTTACAATTATCCCGCCTTCCGGCCATACGTCGTAGGCTTGATAAAGTAACACAAGCCTCGGATTTGTTTGTGACGGTCTGACATAGACACACCCGAGCTCGCGCTCCGGGTCCGCCAGGTTCGAGAGGTTATCCTCTTGGCCGCCATATTCGATGGCCTGGCTAAGGTTTTCGGGCCAAACGCCATCATGTTCTTGTGAATACTTGAGGCATGCCATTGCTAACTTGCGCATAACTCGTGCAGAAAGGACCTGCATGACTTGCCGCTGTGGTTCTACGTCAGACTCAGAAGTTATTATCGTCGAAAATCCCTCGGGAGGCGACAGTGAAAACAAAGATTCATCGAATTCCTCTCCGATCACTATATCCGTGATAGTAACGGTCATGGCTTGCCCCTCTTGATCTTCATCCGTCTCGCTATGGGATACTCTTTCGGATTGTATCATCACAGGCATGGAATTGGATGTGCTGGCCCAAACGGTGATTTCACAATCATCGCGTCTAACACGGAATCCTGCCACTTTTTGACCATCAATCTCAGTTTCGCCGAGATTCTCCTGCGAACCGTCAAGGACATTCTCTAATAAGTCTTTTTTGATGTAATCGTAATTGTTCAATATTTGTTTAGGAGCAACCACCGTCTCCATCAGATACGCATTTTTGCCTGCCGGATCCAAAGCAATGCTCTTGCCCTGAAAGGTATCGACGATAACCACACTTCCGTTTTCCATCTCTATCCGTTGGTGGTTAGGTTCCATCGTCCAGCAGTATATTGTTTGAGGTTCCTGGCCTTCTTGCTCGATCAACATCCTGAACGACACTGTCTCCGCGTTCCGTAAGTAGGCAATAACGCGTCCAAACGCCACACTTGTACCATCTGTCAGACTTCCAAACTCACTGAAACATATAAATGCCCCAATGACTATTGATGCTGCTATTGTTAACCGTACTGTTTTGTTTTTCATAATAATTCTCCGTAGAACAGGCGCTGTCACGCCTGGTTTTTGTTTCTCGTCCAGCGCTTTCATGACATTTTCAAGGATTCTATCGTGAGTTTCGTCGCTGGTTTTGTAACGCAGCTTCTCGATTAGCTTTTCAATATTTTCTGACGGTCTCATTTTTTTACCTCGCCGTCCAGGATTGACCGCAGCTTATCAAGTCCATAGCGGTATCGGCTCTGAACTGTTTTGGTCGAAACATTCTGTAATTCGGCTATCTTTTGAAATTTCATGTTGCCGTGGATTCGAAGAGCGATAGCTTCTCGCTGGTCATACGGAAGTTCGGTTATTGCATCAGACAATTTCTGTAATTGCTCGCTGTTTATCGCCAGGTGAACTGTGCTTTTAGTCTCGGCCGGCGTTTTTTCCGCCTGCTTTGCCATGGCGGCTCGCTGACGAATTCTTCTGCGGATGCAGTCACGCGAACGATTCGCGACACAGGTTGCCAAATAGCTTTTCAGACTTCCCGTCAGACGGAACGTTCCAACGGATTCGACAAGCTTGATAAAGACATCCTGAACAATGTCTTCGGCTCCGACTTTGTCGTCCAACAGGTTGCCTGCTAACGTCAGCATATTCCCGGCGTACTTTTCGTAGATCGCCCGGAAAGCATCTCTGCTGCCGCGTTTGAATTTCCACAGGAGTAATCTGTCTTCGAGCATCCGGGACTCACCTTTTCTGATATCAGAACAATCGATTGTCGATAATATAACGCCGGAGGTCTATGTTTTGCTCTAAATAAAATCTTTTCTTTACTCAAATCGACGGGTGGCAGCCTCAAAGCCGCAGGCTTTGGGGATGATCGAGAATACCAGAGGTCGGCTAAACACGTACTTCGCAGGAATGACAGCACTAATCGGTCAGTTTGAGT
>Ga0315288_10001264_pt1 | contig 32660 bp, 34 predicted proteins | sample YL17G11_20_MG_FD_203454 | JGI IMG/M metagenome (GOLD analysis project Ga0315288, IMG submission 203454) | Sediment microbial communities from Yellowstone Lake, YNP, Wyoming, USA - YL17G11_20 | ecosystem: Environmental > Aquatic > Freshwater > Lake > Sediment | place: USA: Wyoming | collected...
GAACTCGTGCGAGTCTTCGTTATTCACCCAAAAGGTCTCTTGCGCACCAACAGTGTATGGGGCAGCGGGCAGAATCAGGGTCGGTGAAATGTTGCATAGACCTTTGAAGCGGCAGGCCAGTTCAGCTAGGTCGTTATCGGGAACGATGGTTTGTCTAAGCAAGTTCAGCGTTCCGGTCGGGATTAAATCCTCCGGCTGTCGAGTAATTTCAAAAAGTGTCGGAGTTGGATCATTCAAAAAATCAGGTGGATATGCCGCAATTGTCGGAATCACCTTCCCAATTGTGTAGAAAGTATAGAAAGTACCGCTTAGAATGATGATCAAGCAACAACACAGCACCAGCACGATGCAAACTACGATAAGAATGGAAATAGAAGGATTTTTCATTTTTTCTTCGATCTTCCTCAACGTGATTGGTTGAATTCTACTATGAGTTGATGGGAATTAGCGGAAGGTGTAGCTGGACCGGGACGATCATAATAAGAGGAGTAGGGCGACCACCAGTAGATAGATAACCATAATCTCTATCGCGCCCGTTGACTTGCGAGGTGTTTTGGTCTATATTACGAACCATGTCAAAACGTCAAGTCTATCTGCTCTCCCCCAAAGAACTCAGCCCCGAAACCATTGCGGTGGCTTTCGCCAAGACTTCACGCTCGCCCGAGTCCTTCCGTGAAATTGCCGCTGATCTGAACGAGGAATCCAGCGCAAGATTCCATGAACGATGGGTGGTCGGTTACGGTCATGCCTCGGTAGCCGAACATGCCGTCCTGCACATTGCCATCGAGAATGTTTCGCGGCTGGCGGTGGAGTGCATCGAGTCCAACCGGCTGGCATCTTATACTGAAAAATCGACCCGCTACCAAAAGTGGAATGCAGACAGCTTCATTGTCCCGTCTGAATTGGATGGCCATCCCCTGCGAGAAACGTTTATCCGGACCTGTAAATTACTCTTTGCTGCCTATGCACATTCAATCGCGCCTGTCCGCGCAACGGTTGAAGGTCATAATCCGCGCCGGGAAAATGAGTCAGACGAAGCTTACGATCGACGCATCCGCTCACTATATATCGATTCGTGTCGATTCCTACTCCCGGCAGCATCACTTGCCAACCTGGGCATGACCGCAAACGCACGCATTCTGGAATATGCCATTAGTAAAATGCTCTCTCATCCTCTGTCAGAGGTAAGGAAAATTGGCGAGGAGGTCAAAAGCGCAGCCCTGGAGGAAATTCCAACTCTGGTGAAGTATGCGACTCCCCTGCCTTATTTAACCGAGACCAGTGCTGCGTTTTGCCACTTTACAGATAAAGAGCTCGGAGATAGATATATTAAGAAACCTGCGGTGAAATCCGAGTGGTGCCAATTGATTGACTTTGATCCCGATGGCGAGACGAAAGTTCTGGCGGCGGCTTTATACCGCTTTGGGGAAATGTCCTATACCCGCGCATTGGAGAAAGTGCGTTCCTCCACCGAGTCTGAGCGCGTCAGACTGGCAGAGTCCCTGCTTGGTCACTTGGGCGAGCATGATACGCCATTGCGTGAACTGGAACACACATTCTATACATTCGATCTCATCCTTGACCAGGGTGCATACGCCGAGTTCAAGCGCCACCGCATGATGACTCAAACCCCGCAAACATTGACCACAAGGCTTGGGGTCGCGCTCCCGCGACAGATTGTGGAGGCTGGATTCGAAGTCCCATACCGCTCCGCCATGGATACGGCAGCGGAGACATATGAAAAACTGGCTGACTGGAATCCGCATGTCGCCAGTTATATAGTTTCCAACGGGTTCAATCGCCGGGTCCTTTTCACGATGAACTTACGGGAAGCATTTGCCTTTTGCCAGTTACGCTCAGCTCCGAACGCCCACTTCTCAATGCGCCGTGTGGCGCAACGGGTAGCCCAGGAGATCCGACATGTCCACCCCTTGCTCGCAAAATACCTGCGCCTGCCAGAAGAAACCTGGCAGGAGATCGATGGGCTTTATTTTGTTTAACCCAATGCCCCGGCCTGCAAGGCGGGGCATTGGGTTATCTTGTCAAAACATGCCAAGTCCAATTCCAATTAAGACAATTACTATGATTAAGACGCAAAAGCCCATCAGGATTAGCGTGTTGAAGACAATACTCAGGATGCCGAATACTTTGCTCTGAGCCTTCTGGCGGATAGCTGCGATCCCAAGACCGATTCCGGCCAGTGTTGAAATCGGTATACCGCAGAAAGAGACATTGTCAATCACTGCAGAATAATGGCCTGACCCAAAACCATGCTTCCGTTAAAATAGGCAAACAGCATGGAGACGAATGACAGCACAAAAGAAGCGATGCCAAGAGGGGAATGCTTGTTCATTTCAGGTGCAGGCAGGGAAGGTGGAAAACTGGCGTCCATTCGATCTCCTTATTGGGTCGTCTGGAATTCCGTAAGTCCCGGTTGAAATCCATTTGTCAGTATAAATCAGACCAACCCATGGGGCAACATATTTATCCCCTGGCGTGTAATTAGAACTGATGGGTCTCTATTCGTGGAATTCTTCCACTTGGTAGACAAGCACATCGAGTTTTTTCTTCCTCCAGATGTCGGGTGCAGCGCCCATCTTGTAGCACAGGTTCGCCAGAAACTCTACCGGATCGGGGATTTTCTCCCACACCTGGGGTAGGAAGGTGGCCCGGCGGAATCCATCGCGCAAGATGACTCCATCCTTGCCGGGGTGCAGTTTGGCAAGTAAATCATCAGCATCAGTGTATTTCAGCAGAACCGGTACGGTCAGTCGCGACACCTCGATCTCAATACCCGCCAATTCGCTTTCCTGCACTCTGGGGAAACGGTAATCTTCAAGCGCAGCGGCCACAGCGTGTTCGCGCACGTCTTCAGCCAGTGGTTGATAAGGCTCCAGTGCACCGATGCAGCCGCGCAGATTACCGCGCACCGTTAGCGTAACGAAAGACGCGCCCTCAGCGCGCAGAGCTGGGGTCAGGGAGGTTTCGTCTAGGTGCGGTATTGGATAACCGCGAACTCCGGCTTCAAGCGCCTGTCGCGCCAGCCGGAGCAAGGACTTTTTTTCTTCGGAAGTTAAGTGTTCATCCATGCCTTTATCATACAATTCCCCATTCCTGAAGTCAAGCGGCTATATGAGCTAACCTTAAAATAGACAGTTCAAGACCGCCTCTATCGTTTCATTCATCCCCGCTACCACCTTCGGCCGTGGCAGCGGGCTGGTCCAGGCGGACAACTTCGCCGTGAACGTTGATTACCACCTTGAAACCTGACATTCCCATAAAAGCGCGGCTTTCTTCGGGAATGCCGATTTGCAGTAAGTTTTCGAATTGCTGCTCAATATTCTTTAATTGGTTTTCAAGCATGGCCTTCGAGAAGATATCATCCGTGCCGAGCATCTTGGCAGCCTGCTCGCTGAGCATGCCTTCGTTACCTTTGATCTGCTGGCGCATCATTTCCAGTACCTTGCGGTCCACCTGCTCGGACGGGATGTGACGGCGAAACCCGGCATCGTCCACCACATAGCATGGCTCATCACCGACATAGGCGGTCCCTGCTGGACGATTAGCCTCGTCCACGACGAGACCGGCAAAAATGGGTTGATGTGGCATGATTAATTTATCTCCAATGCATGATTGAATTCGTTAACTTTGCGCAATCAGGACCCGGGTTCCGACTCCGGGTTTGAGCATCAAGCGTTCACCCGGCGGGACAGTTGGGAGAGTCCAGCGGTAGATCCATTTTGCATCCTGCGGTACCATATTGATACAGCCATGACTGTGTGGGTGCCCAAAATCATTGTGCCAATAAGTGCCATGGATGGCGACTCCTGTATCGGTAATATAAGAATCCCAGGGCACACCCGGCAGATCGAATACAGACGCGTCATCTGCGCCACCGGTCATGTGGTAGGTGGGACGCTTATGGAAGGTGCGGAACCAGCCGGTGGGAGATTCATAATTCTTCTGGCCGGTAGCCACTCTCGCCGCATAGACAAGGACATTCCACTCGAAAGCCAGTAGTAATTGACGGTCCAGATAAATTTCGATGTGTTTTTCATTCTCAGGCACCTGTGGCGAAAGCGGGGCGATCTCTTCTGGTAAAAAGACATGCATCCATTCCGGACGGGTGTAGTAATGAGAATTATATAGGTCATCGTAAACCTTATACCACAGACTGCCATCGCGCTGGTCAATAACCAGGGCTTTGATCCAGTGTGTAGTCCCATAGTATAGCCGCGGACCTGGGTACGGGTTGCGGTTGATCCCCCATACCGAATCGGCATTCGGGATGGTAATTTCACCCAGCCTGCCCGTTTCGGGAATCTCGGTCACGAGGCTATTCAACACATTGTTGACCGGCTGGACCCATCCTGAGTAGACATAGCTTTCGTTCCCGAGACGGTACCAGATGCGGTTGTAATCACCATCCACACCACCAAATACTTTTTCTTTGATATCCAATATACTATCGCGTGAAAGGGTATTCACCCGCACCCCATTGAAGCCCGGAGCATCGCGAACAATCAGGCTTGTGCAGACCACCCTTCCCTGCATGGGAGCCGGGGCAGCCCGGACTTTATCGAAGTGGAATTCGGAAAGCAAGAGACTGAGCAATGCTGCGCCGCTCAGTTTTAGAAAATCGCGTCTAGAGAGGATACTGGTAGTCAACTGAACATTACTTCTTGCATGATTATAGATAGGCAAAGAGAGATCTGGAGCCTTCGGACTCCGTTATGTTGGATAATTCGCCCCGTCCCGTCCCACAAGAGATTCGGGATGATATACGAGATTCAGGACGATGTGCTGGAACCGGGACTGAGTACGCGTCGCCCCGTCCGGGAACCGGGACAACTACGCTGAAATGGATTTACTGCTTCTTGCATAAATACGTGAACTTTGAAAGATCAAATTACAGGGTTTTATATCAATTTGGATTCAAATATTTACGCAGTACCTTGTAATTAGAAATTCAAATAGGTTCAAATACTGCTCGAAGCTTCCGGATGATTCCGAAGCCGGGCCCCCTTCGGGGGTGCTTCGCGAAGACCTCTTACTCCGTTATGGTGCCGAAGTGGGGTCCCATTCGGGGAGTTGCTCTGCAAGGCTTAATAATGGATATTGACCAGAGTTCCTACCGATGCCCAGTAGAACAGCCATTCAGCATCAGGTGTGTACATATTTATACAGCCATGACTCATCGGATGCCCAAAATTATTATGCCAGTATGTGCCATGGATTCCATAGCTTTTATAGAAGTACATCGTGTAGGGTACATTAGGAAGATAATAACCATCCCCAGCCATGAGGGTGGAAAGCAGTTTTATATAAATATGATACTGACCGGTCACTGTTGGGTAAGCCGGCACACCAGTGGAGACCAGGAAACTCGCCACGATGGTATCGCCTTCATAGGCATACAACATCTGCTGTGACAGGTTCACATCTATCCAGCGCACACCGTTGTAATCTGGATAGGTATACGGAGTGTCGGTCGGCCAGGGCCGGGGTGTATCGGTTGGCAATGGCGTTCTGGTGGGTGTGAATGTATCTGTCGGAGTAGGCGTAAAAGTATAAGTCGGTGTCGGAGTAGATGTGTTAGTTGGCGTGAAGGTAGGAGTAAAAGTAGGTGTATAAGTGGGCTTTTCCACATCGACCGGTGCGCCGAAGACTGGAGGCATGGACTGCGGGACATGCAGGAATGCCAGCACCGGTGAGGCATTGCCAGGCCAAAGTGCCCAGGCAGCCGTCCCACAGACGACCAGCATTAGCAAGGTCAGGAACGACCAGCGGTACTTCGCAAGGGATTTAATTAGTTGGGGATTGGGAGCAGGGGCAGACTGTACAAGAGCTGCTGGAAGTTTCTTCCCAAGCTGAAGCCGGGTGGCTGGTTCGCGACTTGAACCCGGTCTAGGGACCCTGCCCCGGTCCAGCTTTTCAGACAGGCTGCCTGCTTCTTTGCGCTGTCCCGTCTCTTTCCGCAGGCGTTCCACTGCCCAGTGCATCCCCTTGCGGGCGCGTTCACCGTGTGGATTGATTCGGAGCGCCCTTTCGAGATACGCCACACTGGCCCGTGGGCTGCCGACTGCCGCCAGAATAAGCCAGGGTTCCTCCAGGTCCGGGCACAGGCCGGCTGATCTTTCTGCCCATCGGCGGGCGGCCTGACGGTCACCCTGTTGTACGGCTCGCCGTGCATTTAGAAGCGCTTGCTGTGCGGACTCAGGATCAGTAGTCATGGCGTAGGTATCAGCTGGACGCTTTCACTCCTGACAAAACAGAGCACTCCTGCCACAACTCCATCAGCCACCACATCCGGGTGATCCACCAGCAGGCTGTGGTCAAGGTTCAGGAAACCGGTTTCGATGATCGCGGCAGGAGTTGAAGGGTCAATGGCTCTGAAAGCATGATAATCGGTCATGTTAACAGTAATATTGCCTGAACGGTATGGCAAACCAGTCGCGCGACTATACCGATCATACAGGCAGGCAGACAGGCGGTCAGTGAGGTTCTTGTCGTTGCTGTAGGTGGAGGATGCCAATTTGAAACCGGTGGCCTGGTCATCAATGACATCGCAAGTATCGGCATGGATGGAGAGCAACAGGGCGGCTTGGTAGCCATCCAGGCGGGGATCGAATTCCTGGAGCAGGTCAATATTATAGCCCTGCGCTTCGAGTTTCTGCCTGACAAGAGAAGCAATCGCCAGGTTGACATCATGCTCATTTGTACCATCCGGGCAGACTGCACCCGGATCGCCACCGTTACCCCAGTGACCGGATACTATGCCGATACGCACCGGCTTCTGAGTCGTTGGGACGACCCCTCCTCCATCCGGTTGAGGAGTCAATATCCCGGAAATAATGGTCCCAAAATTACCCGAAAACATTTTTGGGGAGAAACCGGTGAACAGAGTCGCCAATAAAAAAGCAACGCTGAAAGTGGTTTGCAAAATACGCCCGGTACTGGTGTCGCGGTTTGAGCGGGAAGGGTTACGAAACGCTGAAGAAGCCATAGTTAATGCAATAGTACCTTAATTTAGTTTAAAAAGGCAGGGTTTTCCGGGGTGAAATGGGGGAAAAAAGATGGCCTGAAATACCGGCTCTGGATTTCTCTGGAAACCACCTTGGTGATAGGTTAAAGGGTAAACATGGGGCATTGGGCTGGCAAAGCCCCCCATCCCCAGATCTTTCCCTCCATCACAGGAATTCCCTCAGAGGCGGCTCCGGTTGGCAGACATTCAGGCTATAATTAACTCTGCTGAGAACTATTCTTGTAAGAGGTTTGGCATGCTTATTATCTTTAGCGATATTCACCTCAGCGACGGGACTTGTGGAAAGCCAATCACTCCCGCTGCATTCCAACTCTTTGCCGACCGGTTGAAAGAACTCGCCTATAACGCGTCGCAGCGCGAAGACGGTAGATACCGCCCAGTGAAAACCATAGATATCCTGATGTTGGGCGATATCCTTGACCCGTTGCATTCCACCTTGTGGCTGGAGAAGAATCCCGGCGAAACCGGCTACATCCGCCCATGGACCGACTTCCACGCTCCAGAATATGCCGCCAAACTAAGCGACATCACCCGCGCTATCCTGAAAAACAATCGGGAATCTATTAACATCCTCAAAGGCCTGACGCAGGAAAGTGTTACTCTATCGCCAGCAACTATGCGCGGAAAAATGGGTAAGGATGCACGTGAAATCCCGGTCAATGTGCACCTGCATTACATGATTGGTAACCACGATTGGTACTACCACTTGCCAGGTCCGGAGTTCGACAACATCCGGTCTGAGATCGTGGAGGCTTTCGGACTATCCAATTCGCCGAAACCTTTTCCATACGAGCTCAAGGAATCAACCGAACTATCGACTTTGCTCAACCGGTACAAGGTGTATGCCCAGCATGGTGACTTATATGACTCGTTCAACTACTGCAAGGAAAAAGGCCGCAATGCATCCAGCCTGGGGGATGCGTTTGCCGTCGAGATCCTGAACCGGTTCCCGGTCGAGGTGGAGCAGCGGCTGGGAAGTGAACTCCCGCCAAGCATCGTGAAAAGCTTGCGCGATTTGGTCAACGTACGCCCAGCGCTCGCCACACCTTTGTGGATCAGCAGCCGGTTGCACTATAACAACATTCCAGCGGCTAAACAGAAAAAACTCAAAGACTTGTGGGATGCGATGAGCAGCGAGTTCTTGAAGTTGGAATTCGTACAGGAAGGAAATATCCCTTTCAAAATGGATGCCGTGGATGAGTTGGAAATGGTTATCCGTTTGACCGATCGCGTCTCGTTCAAGACGATTGACAGCCTGGTAGTCTGGATCCGTAAGAAATTCAGCTCTGATGAAATTACCTTCGCCCGGCATGCCCTGAAAGAAGAAGCCTTCCTGAACCGCAAGGCACAATTCGTAGTCTACGGGCACACCCACCATCACGAAGTTGTTCCGCTGGATTCCTTTCCGGGCGCCCTCCACTCAACCAACCAGATGTACATCAACTCCGGCACCTGGCATACCTACTATGACCTGGCGATCAACAAGCCCGAAGAGCAGAAGTTTGTTCCTTACCAAGTAATGACGTACTTGTCCTTCTATAATAACGACGAACACCAGGGCCGCCGCTTCGAGGTCTGGTCGGGATCCTTCTCGGAATGAATATGGCCGAATACCTATACCTGATTCATCCTTTCCGCCACGCTTTCTTTGATGCCCCCACTCCGGAAGAAGAAGCCATTCTGGAGGAGCATTTCATCTATCTCAAAAAAGCCACTGAAGCGGGTACTGTCCTGCTGGCCGGAGCATGCATGGACGATACTTTTGGACTGGTGGTCTTTCGCGCCGAAAACGACGAGGCCGCCAATGCATTCATGTTCGACGACCCGAGCGTGAAGAAAAACGTCATGGTGGCAGAACTTCATCCCATGCATATCTCCTTCCGAGGACAATGACAATCTACCCCACTTCCGCGCTGCGGGTTGTTGCACTCCGGGCCCAGAACCTGCACACCGCCAATGGTAGCGAGTCCAAACCGACGCCGGATGCCCTTTACCAGGTCATCCACCAGATCGGATGCATACAGATTGACACGCTCCACATGGTACGCCGCAGCCAGTACCTGGTGCCATGGAGTCGGATGGGAACCTACGAACCGAATGATTTCGATAACCTGCTCTTTGGACCGGAGCGCCGTCTTTTTGAGGGCTGGGAACACGCCGCCACCATCATCCCACTGGCGGAATACCGCTACCAGATGCCACACCAGCGCAACCTGCGCGAACATCCCACCAACTGGTACAACCGCTGGCTGAATGAACAAGTTCAAAAGGATTTCGTACCGCAGGTGCTGGAACGCGTCCGTCGTGAGGGTGCTTTAATGGTCAGTAATTTCAAGTCGGACGGGCACAGAGGCGGCACCTGGTGGAACTGGCGCCCGGCCAAAGTCGCATTGGAATTCCTGTATGCCTTTGGCGAACTGATGATCGCTGACCGGGTCAAATTCCAACGTGTTTACGATCTAACCGAACGCGTCCTGCCAAAATGGGTGGACACGGGCGAGCCAACTGTCGAAGAGCGCGACCGGTTCTGGGTAGAGCGCGGAACCAAGGCGCTGGGTGTCTGCCTGCCGCGCCATGCCGGGGACTACTCCTGGATGAAAGTTTCCAAATCACGCCCCATCGTGGCGGCGCTGGTTAAAGACGGTATCCTGATCCAGATTAAGGGCGAACTGGCGGACCGTAGAACCGCCGACCTGGTCATCCACCGCGACAACCTGCCGCTGCTGGAACAAGCCGGAGACGGAGCGCTCAAGGCCAAGCGGACGACCTTCCTAAGTCCGTTCGACAACCTATTTTGGGCCGCCCGGCGTGACGAAATGTTCTGGGGCTTCCGCAAGGCCCTTGAGGCTTACCTTCCAGCGCCAAAACGCGTTTACGGCTATTTTTGTCTGCCCATTCTGCACAAAGACCGGCTGGTGGGCCGCTTCGACCCAAAACTCGAACGCAAAACCAACACGCTGATCCTGCGCGCACTTTATCTGGAGCCCGGTACCAAACCAGGTGAGGAACTCGTCAAAGATGTTACCAACGCCATGCGCGATTTCATGGCATTCCACGAAGCCAAGGAACTTGTCATCGAACGCAGTGAACCAGCAGCTTTTGGAAAAAGCTTATTGAAAGCAGTCTAACAACCTGGCACTTAATTTGGAGAACAGCCATGAGCTCTCAAAATAATAAAATGAACAAACACGAACTCCTTGATCAGATCCGCACTGAACACGGACGGCTGGAAGAAACCCTCGCCCGCCTGACCCACGCACAAATGCTCCTTCCTGGTGTGGACGGCGTATGGAGCGTCAAGGACGCACTGGCCCACATCTCAGCCTGGGAACGTCGCATGATCAGTTGGATTGGCAGTCACTTACACGGCGAAAAGCCCGACATCCCCCTGCCCTGGGATGTGGATAGAATGAACGCCGAAACATACACCCAGGTCAAGGATAAGCCGTTGTCTGATGTGCTGGAGGAATTCCGCCTATCATATTGGGATTCTCTGGCTCTCGCCGAAAGCCTGAGCGAGGAACAATTGCAGACCGTTTATGCCGACACCTGGCCGATGGGACCGCTCTGGACTGGCGTAGCTGCCAACATGAACTGGCATTACAAAGAACACCGCACAGATATCCTGAAGTGGCTCGAAATCCAAAAACAGGAACGCTGATATGCCCACCCACCCTCTGCTTGCCATGGCTCGTACGACAGGCAACCCCGTCATCGAAGGTGATACTGTCACCTTTCTCTGGCAGGGTAAAACCGCCCCGCGTCTGATGGACGATCTCCACAATTGGGAAGAAAAACCCCAGATCATGCTACGTGCCGGAACAGAATTGTGGGCCTACTCAATGTCCCTCGCCACCGATGCCTACTTCGAATACGCATTCCTCGACCCGAAGACCAGCGAGCGCCTCCCCGACCCGCTCAACCCAAACCGCATCTGGAACGGGATCAATGCCTACAACCACTACTTTTACATGCCGCGCAGCGGGCCAACCCCTCTCGTCCAATCGGTCAAAGGGATTGCCAGGGGAATGGTGACCCGGTACCAGATCCCAACAAAAGAATACGTTGTCGGCGCAAGCCGGACCGTGTACCTGTACCAGCCCCCGGTCAAGGCACCTGTCCCGCTGGTGGTTGTCTATGATGGCTCCGACTATCTGAAACGCGCCAGACTGAACATTATCGTGGATAACTTGATCGCCGAGAAACATGTCCACCCGTTTGCAATGGCAATGGTCCAGAACGGCGGACCGGCGCGCAGCCTGGAATATTCCTGCTCCGAGTCCATGCTGGGATTCGTGTTCGATTGCGTCATCTCGCTGGCGCAGGAGCATCTTACCCTGATACCTCCAGGCGGTGAACCGTATGGTGTGTTGGGCGCATCTCTGGGTGGAGTGATGGCAATGTACACCGGAATGCGTCTGCCGCAGATCTTTGGTAAAGTATTGAGCCAGTCGGGAGCGTTCATCCTGCCAGAACACCAGTTTGTAGTGGTGGACCTGGTACGATACGCCCCGCGTCCCAAAATTGACATCTGGATGGACGCCGGTCATTACGAGTGGCTACTCGACAGCAACCGACAAATGTATGCCCTGCTGAAAGAGAAGAAGTACAAAGCTAACTATCACGAGTTTTCCGGTGGACACAATTTCACTTCCTGGCGCGATGATATCTGGCGTGGGCTGGAAGCATTGTTTCGATGATGAAAACGGGCGCGACATTGCCATGCCCATTCTTTTTATCAGTAACGAAGTTGCAGAATTCAAGAATCGAAAGACTCTGTATAATAAGATTCAAAGGGATTACTCCGACACCGTAGCATTTATTTATTCAGGAGAAATACAATGTCTAAAAAAGTTCTGCTTGTTGACGACGATGAGATGCTGCGAAAGATGACGAATGCCTTGCTCGCCAAGCAAGGTTTCGATGTAATTGCAGTTGAAGATGGCCCGAAGACATTGGAACAGCTGAAAACCACCCGCCCCGACATCATTCTATTGGATGTGATGATGCCGGGTATGGATGGGTTTTCCGTCTGCCGTGAAATCCGTGCCAATCCCGCCACCGCACGCATCCCGATCATTATGCTGACCGCACTAGACAGTGTGGAAAACAAAGTCAAAGGCTTCGAGGCTGGCGCGGACGACTATCTGGCCAAGCCCTATGATACAGCGGAATTGGTTGCCCGTATCAACGTGATGATCCGTCGGGCTGAGGCAACCGCGCCGCAAGTACCGGCACCTGTAATGACCGTTGCGCGCGAAACAGCGCGTACTATCGCTGTTTTCTCCTTGCGCGGCGGGTCGGGTGTTACGACCATCGCAGTCAATGTGGCAGCCGGTCTGTCGCAAATATGGGAAATGCAAACTGCCCTGGTGGATATGGTCTCCATTGCTGGACAGAGCGCCCTATTCCTAAACCAATCACTGCGGAATACCTGGGCTGACCTATGCAATATGGAAGTTATTGACAAGGATGGTGTCTTGAGCGCTATGCTGCCGCATGAGAGCCGCGTCCGGACGCTGGCATCACCGCGGCGCCCCGAAGAGAGCGAGCTGCTCACACCAGAAAAGGTGAGAATGACCCTCGAAATTCTCCGTTCCACTTTCCCTTATGTGGTACTGGATATGCCTCACGATTTGAGCGAGCGATCGCTGACAGCCCTGGACCAGAGTGATGTCATCCTGATCATCACCCAACCCGAGATCGCCTCCCTGCGGGCCGCCAGCATGGCAATGGAGATATTCGAAGCCCTGAAATACAATGAACAAAAGAAAACCTACATCATCTTGAACTGGACCTTTCCGCGCCATGGGCTGGCCTTCAAAGATATCGAACGGATGCTCAAATCCAAAATAGACCTGATCCTGCCCTACGCCGCGGACGAATTCATCAACGCCTTGAATGTTGGCAACCCGCTGGTGCTGTCTGACCCCGAAGGTCCGCTGGGCGTCATCTTCGAGGATATCGCCATGGCCCTTAGCAAGGACTCACAGCGCAAGGTGCGGCCCGAACAGCCTACTTTGGCCTGGAAACGTGTGGCGGAGCGCATCCGACAGAAGAAACAGGGATAACAACGCAAGCTGTGTTCTTTTCGGCCAAGTTCATATATGAGAGGGAGGAATTACTGAGAAACGAAGTGATATTCTATCCATAGGGACAGACGGTCTGCTCCCTAGGAGAGTATTACCACTTGTCCCTATGCTTTGCAGGTTGGCAGTATAATTAACCTAATGTCCATCTTCACCTCCAAACACATCCTCCTCGGTGTCACTGGTTCCATAGCTGCCTATAAGGCCACCGACCTGGCCTCCAAACTGACCCAGGCCGGGGCGCAGGTGGATGTGATTCTCACTTCCGCAGCAGAGAAATTCATCACCCCGCTCACTTTCCAGTCCGTAACCGGGCGGAAAGCCTTCACCGACGCCGACCTGTGGGGGGGTGAAGCACATGTGCTGCATGTCGGACTCGGTTCCAGTGCCGATTTGCTGGTAATTGCGCCCTGCACTGCCAACACACTCAGCAAACTGGCCCACGGCCTCGCTGATAACCTGCTCACAATCTCTGCACTGGCAATGCGTTCACCCATTCTCATCGCGCCCGCAATGGACGAGGGCATGTTCGAGCACCCAGCCACGCAGGAAAATGTTCATATCCTATGCGGACGCGGCGTCTACTTTGCTGGACCGGAGGAGGGCCACATGGCCTCCGGGCTGACCGGGCGCGGGCGGATGGTCGAGCCAGCGGAACTAATCGGCCATATTCGCCTCACTTTGGGACACGGCGGGAAATTGGCTGGGAAGAAGATCGTTGTTACGGCTGGCGGTACACAGGAACCGCTCGATCCTGTACGGATGCTGACGAACAAGTCCTCTGGCAAACAGGGTTACGCCATTGCCCAGGCCGCCCTCGATGCAGGCGGGACCGTGGTGCTTGTCACCGCGCCGACAAGTTTGACCCCTCCGGTGGGCGCGAAAGTCGTCCCGGTCCACACCGCACAAGAGATGCAGGAGGCTGTGCTGGCCGAGTCTGCTGGAGCGGAGGCGCTGGTTATGGCTGCCGCAGTGGCCGACTTCCGCCCGAAAACAGTCGCAGAAGACAAACTCAAGAAACGGGACGGGATTCCGCAAATCGAACTGGAGGCTGCGCCGGATATTCTCCTAGCGGTAGCCGGTTTAGAGTCCAGAAGACCGCGGGTTGTCATCGGCTTTGCCGCTGAAAGTCGTGACCTGCTCGAGAACGCATCCAATAAATTGCAGTCCAAAAAGCTGGATATTCTTGTCGCCAACGACATATCCGCTCCCGACGCCGGGTTCGGTGTTGATACCAACCGCGTTACACTTCTATTCCCAAACGCAAAAGAAGAAACATTGCCACTAATGAGCAAGTCCGAAGTGGCAGAGACTATCATCGCACATTTAATTGCACTCCTGGAGAGTAGATGACGAAAGTTCTGGTGATCTCCGACATACATGCCAATGCCATCGCGCTGGAAGCCGTCCTGAAGGATGCCGGGAAAGTTGACGAGACCTGGTGTCTGGGCGACGTGGTTGGCTACGGCCCACAGCCCAACGAGTGCATCGAGCGTATCAGCTCTCTGCCAAATTTGACCTACATGATGGGCAACCATGATTTCGCCGCCAGCGGTGACAAGCAACTGGAGACTTTCAATTCCGACGCAAAAAAAGCCCTGCTCTGGCAGCGCAAATTATTAAGTGAGGAAAGCAGGAGTTTCTTAAGTTCCCTGCCTGGCGAAATGATTGTGCACGGTGAGGTTTCACTGGCGCACGGGAGCCCGCGTGACCCGATTTGGGAATATGTGATGAACACGCAGGTTGCGAGAATCAACCTTACCTTCTTCAACACACCCTGGTGTTTCGTCGGGCATTCGCATTTTCAAGCCGTGTTCCAATTCCATGCCAAGACTGATGACATGTCCATCGTGGTACCTCGTCCGGGAGAGCAGTATGAACTCAAAGAACGCGCGATTCTGAACCCCGGCTCGGTCGGTCAACCGCGCGACCGGGACGCGCGTGCCGCTTACGCCATCTTCTACCCGGAAGAGCACACTTGGGAGCCGCGCCGCGTGGATTACGATATCTCCTCAGTGCAAGAATTGATTTTGGATGCGGGCCTTCCGTCCCGTCATGCCGAACGACTTGCCGGAGGCTGGTAGAAGTAAATGCAAAGGCACCAGGAGATAATGATACGTCAGGTGCCTTTTTGTTTATAAGGCAATGGAACATTTATTGCCCGTCACTCGTCTATGAGGCAGCCTGATCCGTTTAGCCCTTGGAAGGAGGAGTACGTTATGAAAAAGAGAATCGTTTTCGTTTTTGTCGCCCTGACGCTGATGCTGGCTGCCTGCGGTGTAAAAGCCGCCAGCACGCCGTCGGTGGAACCATACCTCCCGGGTGCAGGAGGCGCACCGTCCTACGAAAATGCTCCGGTCCCCACCCAGTCTTACGCAAGTTCATCCGATACCAGCAAAACTACAGGAGAGGCGAACGCCAGCGGCACGGCTATCCAGGAGCGGATGGTTATGATGAACGCTGACCTGACCATTGTCGTCGCCGATCCACAGAAAAAGATGGAAGCCATCAATCAAATGGCGAAGAACCTGGGCGGCTCTCTTGTCTCGATGAATATGTACCAAACCTATATGCAAAACGGCGAAACCGCTCCCGAAGGGTCCATCTCCATCCGCGTCCCGGCGGAAAAACTGGAGAACGCCCTGAGCCAGATCAAGGCAGATGTGGTGGAAGTGCGTAACGAGACCCGCTCCGGCCAGGATGTAACTGCCGCATATGTGGACCTGGAAAGTCAATTAACCAACCTGGAGAGGGCAGAACAGGACCTCCTGCAAATCATGGACGATGCCAAGAACAATCCCGGGAACGACAGCACCACAAAGACGCAGGATGTGCTTAATGTATACAACCAGATCGTCAGTATCCGCGGACAGATCGAGCAGGTCAAAGGTCAGATGAAGTATTACGATGAATCCACTTCGACCTCGTTAATCAATGTGACCATAATCGCTGAGGAAACCATCAAGCCCATCGAAATTGGCGGATGGAAACCCGAAGGCAAGGTGCGGGATGCCATCCAGAAACTGGTCAATTTCCTGCAGGGCTTTGTGAACTTCCTGATCTACCTGGTACTGCTGATCCTACCGGTGTTGATCACCATCTTTGGCCCGATTGCACTGGTGATCTGGGGCATCGTGGCACTGGTAAAGCGGCAAAAGAGGAAGAAGGCCAAAGCCAGTAAATAACAATCGCCCTCACCCCTACCCCTCTCCCTTTGGGAGAGGGGTATAATTTTGCCCATGGAGAAACTCGTCCACGAGGCCCTACAGCTCTTTGGCGTCCACCTGACCGGGCGTCAGGTTGTGGCGCTGATGGCATTCGAGCGCGAACTGTTGGCGTGGAACGAGAAATTAAACCTGACCGCGATTCGTGATGTGGAAGGAATTCGCACAAAACACTTCCTGGATTCTTTCTCCTGCGCGCTGGCCTGGAAGGAAAATCCCCCCCGGCGGTTGATTGACATCGGCACAGGCGCTGGTTTTCCGGGCATACCGCTTAAAATCCTGTACCCGTCCATGCGGCTGACACTGGTCGAATCGGTGGGAAAGAAGGCCAATTTCTGCCGGCACATAGTCGAGACCCTAAAACTGGATGCTACAGAAGTGGTCACCGCCCGCGCTGAAGATGTGGGGCAGATGCCCGCCCACCGCGAAGCCTACGACTGGGCCGTGGCGCGCGCAGTGGCCAACCTGCCGGTGCTGGCTGAATATCTCCTGCCGCTGGTACAGGTGGGCGGGGCCATGCTGGCGCAGAAAGGCCAAAGCGGACCGGCGGAGACCCACAAAACCGAGAAGGCACTCAAAATCCTCGGTGGACGAACGCGCCAACTTCTCCCCGTTACATTGCCGGGCGTGGCCGACGAACGCTTTCTGGTGGTGGTGGATAAGGTGGCTGCCACACCCCCGCAGTATCCGCGCAAGCCGGGCATCCCGGCCAAGAAACCGTTGTAGCAAATTCTTCCGCGCGGACAATCACACCACCAAACGGCATCCGTTGACTGCCGCTTGGACCGCAAATTCACCATCCAAGAAACAAATCACCCAGACTTTTACATCTGGGTGATTTCATTCATTTGTTTGAAAACTTATGCGTCTTCGGATTTTTCTACATAAGTTGCTTTCTTCTGCAATAAGGTGGGTTGAACAACAAAGTAAATCGGTTCAAGAGTTTTCTCTTTTGGCTTGTGACCGTTGCCATTTGCTTTTATCAATTTCTTCTCAGTAGAAGTTAATTGCGGCGGGAATAATTGTGCGGCATCAACGTCTCGGATACTCTGTAGTTTTCCTAAGTAATAAGAAACATAGTAGCCATTGTACATAGACGACTCCACTTTCGCAAGTTTATCTTCTGCGATTTTTTTGTACATTGGATCAAGTTCAAATCCAATATAATGCCGACCTAATGCTTTGGCGGCAATGGCTGTGGTGCCAGTTCCCAGGAACGGATCCAAAACAATGTCGCCAGGGTCTGTGCTCATCAAAACAATTCGTTCTAATAAGTGGATAGGAAGTTGGCAAGGATGTTCATCGCGTCTTACGTTGTGGGTTATGCGGTGAATGTCTGTCCAAACATCACTTACCAATGCGCCGAAGGGGTGCATTTGGTCTTTTTTGCCGCCATAATCTTTTAGGTAATTATCACAGACACGGCATTTCTTGTGTGGCGCTCGAACTTCGTAGAACTTGAAATCTCTTGGCTGTTTTGTGTAAAACAAAACGCCGTAATGAGCAGGCAAAAGAGTTTTGCCAAGAGGATTGCTCATTGCGTCCCAAGCAATCCAGTGACGGAAATATGCGGACTCATTCAAGATAGTCGCATAATAGGTCAACCATCTAGGAATGTTGTGAACAAAAACCGAACCAGTGGGTTTAGTGACCCTTACCAACTCATCAAGCCATAATTTACACCACTCGATGTATTCTTCGTCAGGGCGTTGGTCTTTGTAAGAAGTGTATTTCTTCTCAAGGTTAAATGGGGGGTCGGCAAAGGACATATCCACGCTGTCAGTTTTAATGTTTGACAGGCTTTCGAGACAATCTCCCAAGATAACTTTGTCAATATATTTTTTTATCATGGTGATACCTTTAACTCACAGTCTATTTCTTGAAAAATTTCTTTGGGACATGATTCAAAACAATGGGTTCAAGTTGGTCAAGCGTTTGCATATTTAGACAGTAGTGACAGCCTTCATGTATCTTACGCAGGTCGGATCGGCGAGCAAGCCAGCCTGCGCCATCTACAATGTTGACGAAAACCCTTTGATTTTTAGGTAACGGACATTATCGCCTATTATTTATAGATACATGGCTTGTTGTTCATTGGCTCTGGTAGTCTGGTTACTCGAAGTAGTCTCCATATAGGAAACCATTACCATGACGTAAGGCTCTTCAAGAGAAGGAAATGCATGGTCAATCTCTTTGCCAACAAGTCTTACTTGTCCATGTGCGTTTGGAACGCCATGCTTTTGCTGTACTTCATCAAGAATACTACGAACCTGACATTCAACAAATGCGCCTTATTGGTCAGTATATTCGCCTGCTAATTTCTTGCGGACAATGTTACCAATTACGTTTTGGTCACGAATGATTTCAGACCAATTGGCGGGAAGCGAAAGTTGATCAAGATAAAAATCTGCTACCTGCTCCCCCAATAGTTTGCTGTCTCTGCCTTCCAAAAATAATCGGGCAATTTGTTCGGCGAAGGCGTCATCTTTCTTGATTTTGGCATAAATTCTTGGTGCGCTCCATTCGGGCCTAAAATCTTGCGTCGCAAATCTTTGCGCTGTGATGATTCTTAAAAACTTTTCTTGGGACAGGTTTGTTAGAGCGAGTAAAACTCCCAAGAAGTTTTCATCTTTCTGCAAAAACTGTTTCAGGTTTTGAGCAGGGCCTGTGTCGGACTCGAAATTCAAAAGTTCTGTCACAATGCCGCGCACACGTTCGCGCATTAGTTGCTCAAGTTCAGGGATTTTAAGCAAGGGCGTACAGGTTCTGATGAAGTCATCAAAAGATGGTTTCGCAATAGCCATTGGAATAAAAGTTTTCTCCTCTCTCAATTATACCAACCTGTGCATTTTTGGCACATATGTTCGAGTAAGAGGAACTCATCCCCTCCAAAAACCTGACAGGCGACGCACTGAGCTCGTCGAAGTGTCCCATGCGCGGCGCTGTCGGTCAAGGTGTCCGCGTGGAGTGTGGTTGCAGTTTGATAATCGTCACAACTTTCTGCATTCTTTGTTCTCCCCCATACCTCCAGCGATGATACTCCTGCTGAATCTCTTCCAGCTCCGTGAGACGCGCCGAGTAGGACTGCGTCCGCCAGTAAGCCGCATCGGTTTTCTTTTCGATGAGTTTAACTTTGGTGACTACTTTTTTGATTTCAAGTGTTTGTGGCATGACAGAAGTATAAACCACTGTTTGATGGCTGTAATCAATGCAGACATCCATCCAAACGTTAAAACTCTCAGCGTAGAAGGCTGGATGCCCTAGCATCCCTTATCAACAATCTTGATCTCGTCGGGTTTGTTGGGGATGATGCACAGGAATTCAAAGTTCTCCTCCCCCACATTCTGATACCAATGCGGCACGCCCTGCGGGATGAAGACCACGTCCCCGGCGCGAACATCGAAAGCCTCATCGCCAATGCCGATACTGGCATGACCCCGCAGCACGTACTGCTCGTGTTCCACCGTGTTAGTATGCTCCGGCATCCCGCCACCGGGTTCCATCACGAAACGGCGCAAGGCAAAGTTTGGTCCTTCCTGTGCAGAAATCAAGACCTGGATGGTGGTCTTCTCCCCCGCTTTGACAACTTGCGCTTCCACATCCCGCACGTGCTTGACAGGCATCTTACCCTGCCTTTCCAGCCTCCCAGGCCTTGACCGTCCCGGAGGATACTTCCCACTTTTCAGCCTTTTCAACGAAATCGGGGGAAAACAAATTCATATCTGTCGTGGTCAGCAGCGCCTGCTCGATTTTATCCAGATAAGCCAGCAAATCAAGTCGACGCTGCATATCCATTTCAGCCAGCACTTCATCCAGCAGCAGCACCGGCCACTGACCGGTGCGGGATTTCATCCACTCGATCTCAGCCAGCTTGAGTGCCAACAACGTCGTGCGCACCTGTCCGCGCGAGCCGAAGTCGGAAAGGTCAATCCCGTTGGCGAGGAAGCGCAAGTCGTCCCGGTGCGGACCGAGCACCGTCACCCCGCGGCGGATATCCTCGGCGCGGTTAGCTTTCAGCGCCACGGCAAATCCCTGGCGAATGTCATCCTCGCTGAAGCCGTTACGCTGCACGGTGGTCTTGAGCGGCATGGCGATCTGCCCATCAGGGGATGGCAGCGGGTCGTAGGCTGGCTGGTAATGGATCCGCAGCACTTCCGCGCCATTCGTCAGGTCCCGATGGATGCGGGCGGCCAGTTTCTCGATCTCGTGCACTGCCTCGATGCGTCGCAAGATAATCGTCGCCCCAATGCGGGTGATGGTCTCATCCCAGAAATCCAACTGAGACTGGTCTCCACCGCGCTCAGCCAGCAGTTTGAGCAGGGCGTTGCGCTGAGTCAGCGCCTGCCCGTACTCGCTCAACTGGTGGGCGTAGCCGGGGACAGCCTGCGCCAGTGTCAGGTTCAGGGTGCGGCGGCGTTGCTCGGGCCCACCTTCAATGATCTGCGTCATCTGCGGCACAAAGATGACCGCGTTGAAATGCCCGATTACTTCGGACAACGGACGTTTGATGCCGTCGAGCAGGATTTCCTTGCGCAGGCGCTGCCCGGTGGCTCCCACCGCTTCAAGGACTAGCCGGACCTCGAGCCGGTGCTTGGCCAGCCCGCGCGTATACTCTGCCACCAGGCGTCCCACTGCCTGTTCCTTTTTGGCTTCGAGGAAGTTGACCAGTTGCCGGTCTGCGTGGGTCTGGAAGGAGGTAAAAGCTGCCAGGAAGTAGACTGCCTCCAATACGCTGGTCTTGCCCTGGGCATTGCTGCCTGTCAGTAAAACAACCCGCCGGGGGATGTCCATATCCAGGCGGGCAAAACTGCGGAAGTTGGTAAGGGAGAGATGGGTCAAAAACATAGTTGCTCTCTGCGCTGTCCGCGGGGCAGGTTAGCCGCCAGGGGGGCAGCGGCCAAAGCATGTCAGACGTTATCCAACACCGGCTCTTCCGGGGCGGGTTTCCAGACCTTTGAGGCCCGGTCGGTAAAAACTACACCATTCAGGTGATCGATCTCATGCTGGAAGATGCGTGCAAGCCAGCCTTTGGCCTTTATCTTGACCGGTTGCCCGCGACGAGTCTGACCTTTGACTGTCACTGCCAAGGCACGCTCAACATCCCCATGCAGACCGGGGATAGAAAGGCAACCTTCTATGCCCATTTCGGTCTCTGCAGAGGTCGCTTTTATCTCCGGGTTGACCACTACAAAGAGCTTCTTCGGGGCGTCTTCTAGCTCATCGTCCTCAGGATACTCCACCACGATAAGGCGGTCTGAGACTCCCACTTGCGGCGCCGCCAACCCAACGCCAGGCGCTTCGCGCAGGGTCTCGATCATTTCATCTATCAGGGTTTGCAGTTCCTTGTCGAAGTGGGTAATGGTCCGGGCTTTGCGGCGCAGGACAGGGTCGGGCAGCGTGACAATTTCACGGGGTGTCATAGTTTACCAGTAAATCAAGATGTTGAAGCGCCTATTTTACTTCATCCTTCGGTTGGCTGTCTTCCGGTTTTTTACCACCGGACATACCTTTTTCTTGCCTTAACTGCTGTTCGTTGTTGAAATAAGCTTCAAACCAATCGGCTGCACGTTCACGCTCGGCCTTGATACTTTCCTGTTCTTTTTTGGTGATCCGCTCCAGCCGGCGGCGTTCGATATCCTCCTGCACAGCAGAGGGGTTGTAGACGTTTTCGAAGGCCATCTCCTTACCTCCGCCTATTGTGATGTAAACAGTGCCGTAATTGAAGAGCAATTCCAGGATACCAATCCGTTTGTATTCGATGGACAGGATGTTTTCCAGAGCGGCGATGTCGCTGGTCGCCTGCCCGAGTGGAGTCTTGTCAATATCCATGATCTGCTCGGGCGTTACCTGGAAGATGTCGTTGCTCCAATCAACGTACTCATAAATACACCAAAACAACGCCGCAACAAACAGGAATATCCAGATTAACACGAGCAAACCCAATTTCACGTTGAAGAGTAAGGCAAAGGAGGTAGATGGGCTGATCACATCATAAATGAATAATCCGAGCAGGAGAAATAGGATCAAGGCAGGAATCCATGTCTGTTCGAAAAGGACGAAGACATGCTTGCGGTACGTGACGGCGGACAGTCCTTCAAAACGCAAACGGAAGAGATTGACAAGTCCCCGCTGATCCTCGTAGGGATTTTTGTTCTCCTGTTTATTCGTCACAATCCCTTGAACCTGGGCAGGCTCGTCCTTTCCATCCAGCAGGCGGGCGCGGAGAGCATTGTGGATCTCGTCCTTACCCATCTTGCGGGAAGTCTCCTTGGAACGTTTCCAGTACTGATCGATCAATGCGGCGGCTTGATTGGGGTGATCCACATATTCCAATTTGAGAGTACTTCCAACAATCGTCGATATAACGAGATTCCCATAATCCAGCATCCGCCCGGAGAGGTCCGTCTCCACATTGACACGCAGGATGGCGGAGAGGGGAGCTTCCTGGCGGCTTTCGTAGATCCCCACTACCTTTTCCACCCAGATTACGCGCCGGTCGGTGACGATATAATAATCATTGCCCCAATCCACGCTGTTCCAGACTCCCCAACCTACCGCGCCCAAACCTACAACCAGTGACAGATACCATACGGCTGCAAGCGCGGGGACCCAGAGCGAGTAATACCATGCCGCCAACATCCCGATGATCGCTGCCAACGCAAGCAGTGCCGGCCCGATCAATGCCTGCAGAAGCAGGAAGGAGTGCTTACGCGCCATGAAGTAGATGACCTCGTCCGACTGAAGCCACTTGAAGAGGGTACGCCGTTCCAGGCGATGGGTGTTGACCGTTACAGCTAAATTCGTTTTCAGACCAGGAGCCTGTTTTAGAAGCATTCGAAATTGCTCACGTCTAAGTACCAGCAGGAGCGTGTCTTCGGTGGTCGTGACCGAAGCTCTCCACCGGTGACGGTTGACAAGCACCGATTCTTCCCCAAAATTATCGCCAGCCCCATATGTCGCCACCGTCTGCTCTTTCCCCGACTGGGTGAGGGTTACTTTGCCACTCCAAATCAGGAACAGACAGTCGCCCGCCGCGCCTTGTTTAGCGATCTCTTTCCCAGCGGCGTAGGTTTCCTCAGTCAATTCATTCGCCACGGCCTCAACCTGCTTCTGGTTCAGGCCGTTAAAAAGAAGAATGCGTTTTAGAAATGCAACCCGTTTAGAAGTATCGATGAGCATTCTCACTGCTTCTTGAATAAAAAATATTTGAACTTTCCTGTATTGAATTACACGAAAATAACGAGATTTTACTGCTGCCAGTATTCATTTCTGAACTGACGCGACCAAAAAGTATGGAAAGAACGATGATTTGGGTTCAAATAGCTACGCAGTACCCTGTGGTACACAGATATTTACGCGGTACCTTGTAATTCTAGCACGAAACGGGCAATCTGATAGCCTTACAATAGTGTTTCTGCAATCTTCAATGTGGAAGTGTGTGGTCCATACCGGCATGGTAAAATCATTCTTATGAAAAGATGGCAATTCTGGGTGGGTGTCTTAATCAGCGCGATATTCCTGTATTTTGTGGTCCGAAAACTGGAATGGGGTGATTTCTGGTTGGTGCTCCAAAACGCCAACTATTGGTGGATCGTGCCGGGCGTGGCAGTCTATTTTGTAGCAGTCTGGGCGCGTGCCTGGCGCTGGCATTACCTGCTCAAGCCAATCAAAGCGATCAAGACGCGGGTGATGTTCCCCATCACTTGCATTGGCTACATGGGCAATAACATCTACCCGGCCCGGGCGGGCGAGGTCCTGCGGGCGGTCATCCTGAAGCGCAAGGAAGGCGTACCGATCTCGGCTTCACTGGCGACCATTATCGTCGAGCGGATTTTTGACGGGGTGGTGATGCTGGCTTTCGTGTTCGTCAATCTGGCGCAATTGGCAAGATTGGCGGATGTTTCCGTCCCGGTCGGAAAGTGGAACATCACGATCCAGGACCTGGCCATTTGGGGGAGCGTGGCGTTCTTCGGGGCGCTGATGCTCTTCCTGCTGGCAGCCATGTTCCCGATGGTGACGGCCAGGTTCGGCCAGTGGTTCATAAACCGGCTGCTACCCGTCCGCATCCGCGAGAAGACCAGCGGTATCATGCACAAGTTTTTGGACGGCCTGGCCTCGCTACGCTCGCCGGTCAACGTGCTGATGGTGTTCCTGACTTCCGTCATCATCTGGCTGTTGGAAACGGTCAAGTACTGGTTTGTGCTTCACGCCTTCGGGCTCCAGGGAGAGGTCAGTTTCTTCACACTGATGTTGATGAACGGCATAGTCAACCTGGCAACCACCATTCCGGCCGCTCCAGGCTATCTGGGTACTTTTGACGCCCCCGGCATAGCCGTACTGGTAGCAGACGGAGTGGACTCAGCTGTGGCGACCGGTTACACGCTCGTCCTACACATGGCACTCTGGGTACCGATCACGCTGCTGGGTGCATACTACATGGCGCGCGAGGGGATCAAGTGGAGCGACTCGCTCAGGAAAGAAGCAACTAATTAATCCCAAAGAACCCGACGGAATGCAAAGGTCTAAAAGCATTCCGTTCGTGCCCCTGGGTGTCCTTGGTGGTGAAAAGGTGAATTCATGAAAATCGCGATCATCGGAGCAGGGTTCAGCGGAATGGCGGCTGCGTACGATTTGATCAAAGCCAGTCATAAAGTGACCATTTATGAGACCACGGATTACGTCGGTGGCCTGGCAAGCGGTTTCAAGGAGCCCGGATGGGACTGGTGGGTGGAGAAGTTTTACCACCACTGGTTCGCCAGCGACAAGCACATGCTCGGTCTCATCAAGGAATTGGGATGGGAGGATCGAGTTTTATTCCCACGCCCATTAACGGTCATGTACCACAACGGGAAGTTCCACCCGTTCGATTCCATTGTCAAAGCGCTGGTGTTCCCTGGCCTGGGCTTTGGGATCCACAAAATCCGCTTCGGGTTGGTGGGTCTGTTCCTGCGTCTGACGAATAACTGGAAAGCCCTGGAAAAATTCACTGTGGACGAATGGATGCGCAAGTGGGCCGGGAAGAAAGTCTACGAGATGATGTGGGAGCCGCTGTTGCTTGGCAAGTTTGGCAAACGGTACTTCAAGCAGGTGACCATGGCCTGGATGTGGGCCCGTCTCAAAGCACGCACCACCCGCCTGGGCACATTCGAGGGCGGGTTCCAGCACTTCGCCAATCTGTTCGCGGACAGGCTGCGGGAAATGGGAGCCGATATCCGCCTCCAGACACCGGTCACTCTCATCGAGCATGCAGCAGGTTCCAGCGTGGTAACGGTCCATAGTGAGACCATCGAGGCATACGACAAGGTTCTGGTCACGCTCTCACCCGAAGCAATGACCCGGCTCGTCCCATCTTTACCCGAAGAGTATCAACACGGGTTGAGGAGCTTGAAATCCATGGGGGCGGTGGTGATTGCCCTGGCGCTCACGCACCAACTGTCGGAGGAAGGCTATTACTGGTACAACCTGCCGAAGTCGGCGGGCTACCCGTTCCTGGCGCTCGTCGAGCACACTAACTACATCCCAGCGGACAAGTTCGGCGGCGACCACATCGTTTACATGGGAGATTACCTGGAGCCAGAGCATGAGTTCTTCCGCCTCAGCCAGCAGGAATTGCTGGAGCGCTTTCTGCCCTCTTTGAAGAAGTTCAACCCCCGGTTCGAGTGGGACTGGGTGCGCAAGGCCTGGCTGTTCCGCACAGCTTATGCCCAGCCAGTACCGCTGGTGAACCATTCGCAGAATATCCCGGCCATCGAGACGCCGGTGGAGGGGGTGTATTTCGCTTCGATGAGCCAGGTCTATCCATGGGACCGGGGGACGAATTTTGCAGTGGAGATTGGGCGACGGGCGGCGAGATTGATGATGCAAGAGAATCCGGATTGACAAATCCCATGCCAACCCTTTTCCTCATCCGTCACGGTGAAAACGATTACCTGGTGAAAAATAGATTGCCCGGACATACCCCCGGCATCCATCTCAACAGACGCGGGCGCGAACAGGCGGCGGAACTCGCCCGGACCTTGAGCCGTCTGCCCATCAAAGCGCTATATTCCAGCCCGCTGGAACGCGCTGTCGAGACCGCTGAACCGCTGGCACAGTTGCTCGGACTAGAAATCCAACTCCGCCCGGACCTGACTGATACCGATGTGGGCAATTGGGCAGGACGTTCCTGGAAAGCCCTGAGCCGCACCAGGCTCTGGAAAGTGATCCAGGAGACCCCATCGCAATTCCAATTCCCCGGCGGCGAAACCTTCGTCCAGGCTCAGGAGCGGATCACCCGCGCCCTGGATGCCATCGCAAACGCGCATGCAGACGAAATGATCGCCGTGGTCTTCCATGCCGACCCAATCAAACTGGCAGTGGCTCATTATCTCGGCCTGTCATTGGATAACTTCCAGCGGCTGACTGCCCATACCGGTTCGGTGACGATCTTGAAAATGGACAGTTCCGTCATAAAATTGCTGTCGCTCAATCTCATTCCCCCGTTTTCCCTTCCAAAATCATAGGGACGACCCGGTGGGTCGCCCCAACATAATCATCAACGAAAAGACATTATTCGTATTTCAGGGCCTGCACCGGCACCAGTGTGGCAGCCCGTAATGCCGGGTAAAGGCCGGAAACAAGCCCGATCAATGTGGCAAAAACCAGGGCAAATACCGGCAGCCAGGCTGGGGTGGAAACCGCAACACTGGGCGGCATGCCTCCCTGACTGGCCGACTGCTGGGCCATGTACACAAGGGCAATCACGTTGATACCCTGCCCCGCCAGCCAACCGACCAGCACTCCGCCCAGGCCTCCCAGGAAACCAATCCCGGCGGCCTCGCCCAGGAAAATGGAGAGCACATCCCGGTTGGTTGCACCGACCGCCTTCATCAGGCCGATCTCGCGCGTCCGTTCCAGGATGGCCATCGCCATCGTGTTGGCGATCCCAATCGCAGCTACCAGCAGGGCAATCGCCCCCACACCGCCAAAGATGACCTGCAGGACCAGGTAGAAATTGTTGATTCCCTGCACAAAAGACTGGGGAGTATAGGCCTGAAATCCCATGGCAGTGATCTGGTCAGTGACATCCAGGACTTGATCCACGCTATCCACTTTGACAATCACCAGGCTGTAGCCATCCTTGTTGTAGTTGATCCTGCGTCCCATGGCCCATTCGTTGAGCACCTTTAATTCATCCAGCCGCATATAGATGGACCAGTCGGATTCGCCTTGCGTTTCGGCTAGCACGCCGGTCACACGGTAAGTCAGGGTCTTGCGGATCTCGTTGCCGTTCAGATCCCATTTTATGAAGACAAACGTCAATTGCTGGTCATAGAGATCTGGCACAGCGGGTGCCTGCTGTCCGGGGCGCTGTTTCGGGTCGTAGAAGTTGCTGGCCACCATCGGGCCAATGATGACGGTGCCGCGCGCAAGTTCGATCCCACCCTGCGTGGCTTCCATGCCCAACGCGCCCAGGTCATCTGTCCCGATGCCAATGATATTCGCGCCTGCCTCAAGGCGGTGATATTTCAGAGTCAGACCACCCATCATGTAATCGCGCGGGATGACGGCCACCACACCCGGGAGGGCGCGTAAATCGTCCAGGGCGCGGTTGGTAAGCAATTTGGGCGCCTGTGGGCCAATGCCGGAACTTGCGCTGCCGCCTCCCCCTCCACCAATGTATACCGCCATCCCATCACCATAGGCCGGAGAGACCTGGATCTGCGTCAGGTCGCCGATGCCGTAAAGTTGTTCGTTCGCATTTTTCTGCAGCCCGATTGCCAGCGAGACGAGGATCACGACCGCGGCTGTACCGATCACCACACCTACCGCGGTCAGGGCCACACGCCCTTTGCGGCGGTTGAGATTGCCAAAAATGAGACGCACGATATCAAGCAGTTTCATGGTGAAACCCGATCATCTCCGGGAGGATAACAATCAACCTTTGCCGCCAGGACCGACGGGGACGATCGGGATCACGGTAGGCTGTTCAATTGCAGGCGTGTTCACAGGAGCCCCACTATCCAGCCCAAGCAATCCCAGGATGAAACGCCAGACCTTTTGCCAGAAGGACTCAGGAGCAGTCGAGACATTGATACCGCCACCCGGCGCAGTCAGGTCCGGCGTAGGTTCGAGTACTATGTCCGTGATATCCAGCATCAGGGTCTGGGTTACCGTCCGGGCCTGGTTGAAATCGTCTGTGTATTCGATGGTAACGGTCAGGTCAAGCGGTCCCGGGCCGTTCGGAGTGAGCATCGCATCCAGGGTGAAATACCCACCCGGGTCCAGCGAGCCTACCAGCCCCCCGCCGTTTTCCACCATGCCGCCGCTGGTTTCCACTGTCATCTTCCCCAGTACAACTGTGCGCTTCCCCAGGCTTACCACCTGCAACGGGAGCAGGTTGGATTGCCCGGCCATCAGCGTCCCGACCGGCTGATAAAAGCTCACATCTAAGATCGGCAAGTTATAAACCAGCAGCGTAATAACCTGCTCATCATTGACCGGGTTCCCCAGGTTGTCCAGGTATGAAAATGTGACTTTCATCGGGTATGCACCCGGATTCGTGGACACATTGACAACCAGTCTCTGGGTGGCTGTCAGAGAGCCACCCGGCTGCAAGTCTCCCAACGACTGGATGTTGGAGGAGCCAACCGGGGCAAAATTGGTGAACTCGCCGCTTCCGCCGGATATTCCCGCCTGGGGGGTACCGCTCCCGGACCCGGAAGCCGATCCGCCGCCGATGATCATCGTCACACCCTTGGCCGAGACAGTGCCCACATTCTGGACCGACATGCTCAGTGTAAACTGGACACCCGGTTGCAACGGATCAGCATCCGTTTGGTAAGACATCACCACCAACTGCGGACGATGAACGCCGGTGGGAGTCGCAGTTGCTGCGGGTGCAGAGCTGCCGCTGTAGACCACGGCCACCGGAAAGAACAACATAAATTTATCTGAGTATGCTGTCCCTTTATCATCATAATAATTGACATTCATCTCAACACTGACCCTGCTCACCCCGACCAACGATGCGACCGCAGTCATCGTCTGGCTGAAATTCGCCTTGCCAACCACACCCAGACTCTCCACTCCAACCACTCCTCCGTTCTTTAACATCAAAAGGTCGCTGGAGGTGAAGGTCACCTGGATCCCATAGGCCGTCGAACCGCCGGCGTTGTCCAGACTCATGCTCAAGTTAAAATCCTGGCCATAGCGGATGGAATCCACGCTCAGGGAGTACGTGTCAATCTTGATCTGCGGACGGGCATAAGGAAGCGCTGTAGCTGTTGGAGAAGGAGTGGGAGTCGGCATCGGCGCAAGCACCGTCAATCCTTTAAGGAGGAATGCAGTAGTCGTGTCAAGATTCGTGACCAACACGGTATACACACCGGGTGTAAATCCCGGCGGGACGAATGCCCGCAGGGATTCAGCAGTATCAACCGTCGTAAAGAGGTCCGTGTTGCCAACCGTGACCTTTGCGCCGACCTCAAATCCGGTTCCAAGAACCGTTATTTCATTCGGAATGTCGTTGACAATTGAGTCATTGGAAACACTCGAAATGGTAAGCGCCGCTGCCATTGCCGGGATGGGAAACGCGGCTGCGGTTACAACTATAAGAATGACAATACCATACATTGCAGTAATATGCTGTTTCATCTCTACTCCTTTACTCCAGGCTGGCGGTGCGATATTCCTTCTCACTGACCGCCTTTCCATCCAACAGAAAAACCTTATGGGTGGCAAAACGGACCATGCGCGGGTCATGAGTCACCACCAGCACGGCGCGCCCGGATTGGTGCAAGTCTGCCAGCAATTGCATAATGCCAGCTCCACTGGCTGTATCCAGGTTGCCGGTCGGCTCATCCGCTAAAATCAGGTTGGGATTGTTGACCAGCGCACGGGCCGCCGCCACCCGCTGCTGTTCCCCGCCGGAGAGTTCACCCGGACGATGACGACCCCGGTCAGCCAGCCCCACCTGTTCCAAGAGTTCCTTCGAACGGCGCGTGCGCTCTTTGGGGGCGATCCCGGCGAACTGCATAGGAAAACCGACATTCTCTTCAGCGGTCATGCTCTGGATAAGGTTGAATGACTGGAAGATAAACCCCACTGTCTGACGACGAAAGAGGGCCAGTTTGTTCTCGTCCAACTCGTCCAGCCTCTGTCCGTTGACTGCGATCTGGCCGCTGGTGGGCCGATCGAGCCCGCCAAGCAGGTAGAGCAGCGTGCTCTTGCCTGACCCGGAAGGTCCCATCACCACGGTGAAACTCTTCTCCGGAATATCAAGGTCAATGCCATCCAGAGCGCGCACAGTCGTGCCGCCCATTTGGAAGAGTTTGGTCAGGTCTGAAATGCGGATAAACAGGGTTTGCATGAAAAAGGTTGTAATTTTAGAAGAATGGACGGGTGATCATCATCCCGCCCAGGGAGGCGGTTAATGTCCCCAACCCACCTTGCACCAGGAGAAGAATGAGCAATACGATCGCCACACCCGCGGCTGCTTTCCCGGCAGGCAGGTTGTCTGTTACGCGCAGGCTCATCCCCAGCAAGATGGCAAACCAGACAAAGAATACGTCCACACTTGCCAGCACTTTGCTCAAGAACAAAATGCCACCAAAGCCCGAAAGCCCCGGGCTGGCAATCGGATGCTGGGCAATGAGCATGAACACCACCCGTAACAGGTCACGCAAGGCGAATGGCAGGCTGGCCCAGGCCGCCAGGTTCAAGACCGAACGCATTGACCCGCGTCCACCCAGCAGAGTGGAGGTCAGGTGCAACAACCCGCCCACGATGAACCAGCCCAGCCACAACTTTGCCAGTCCGGTCACAGCCGGGATGATGTAGATGAATACAGGGCCCTGAGTGGCCTGGATGGCCTGCATGTAGTTGTTCTGCATGTCAGGCGTCCACCATTGCCAGTCAGCAGGTAAAGCGGCTTGTCCCATGGCAGATGCACGCGCCTGGAGAAACCCGCTGACAATGGTACGCAGAAGGAACATAATACTCAAAACCAGCATGGGCATCAGCCAGGCCGTTTTTTCTTCGGCAGCCAAACGCTCAATACCCTGCCGGGGATGGATCAAAAAGGCCGGGAGTTTTTTGAAAGCAAAATGAGGCGGATTGGGAGTGGAATCAGTCATATTTGTACCTTTGCGAACGATCCCGGTATTCTATCATGAACCCGAGCCATTTTTCTGCTGCATGCATAAATTCTGAACTTGCTATTACCAAACCAAGAGCAATTCTTGGATTTTTGGTTCAGATTTCTTCGCAGTACCCTGTAATCAGACGAAAGCCCGGCCAAATTAGTTCCCTTATGCGAACAGGTCTTTGGCTAGTTTTTCCCCCTTCGGCACAGGCGGATAGGCGCGCATAAAGGTTTCATAACCACTGAACAGGCGCATCAGGAGACTGAGGATGCCGCCACCCATACTTCCCCCACCCTGGCTGGCATGACAAGCTCCGGCTTTTTCCTTTTTCTTCAAGACTGCACAGATGCGCCTGCCTGCCACCGAGTTCATGCAGAGCTTTGACCACTTTCAGGTGTGTTCCCATGATCCTGGTGACGAGGCGAAGCCAACTACACATTTCGGCAAATGGTAAACGGCCGGAGGTTATGGCAGCGATCTCCCCCAACTGGCAGCGGTTTTCCACCAGCATCCGGTTGATCGCGATTGTCTGCGACTGCGATGACACTCTCGCTCCTGATACAACTGCGCAACTCCTTGTTGCATGCGGTATTGAAGTCCGTGACTTCTATGTTAACCGGGTTGCTGCCCTTGTCGACAAGGGTCACGATCCTGCAGTTGCTTACTTAAATGAGCTTAAAAGAACATTGCCGAATCTAACGAGAGAAAGAATACACGACATAGGGTCGTGCCTCAATCTTTTCCCCGGAATCCCACAACTCTTCACAGATATAGAGAATGATATCCGGACCGAGTATAGAGAATAAGGGATATGTGTCAAAGAATTCATTATATCCGGCGGGATCAAAGAATTAATTGCCGCAAGACCTCTCGGTAATGTAGTTGACCATATATGGGGCTGTGACTTTGATTATGATGACAAAGATCGAATCTCCTCTATTAAGAATGTAGTGTCGTTCACCGAAAAGACTCGCTTCCTTTTCAACATCCAAAAGGGTCTATCCTCGGCTGAATATGACAACCAGCCTTATGCGGTCAATATGTGGTTAGCACCTGACCAACGGCCTGTTCCGTTCAAGAACATGATCTACCTGGGAGACGGGCCTAGTGACATCCCCTGTATGTCGATTGTCGAGAAGAATGGTGAAGGCACGGGACGTGCCATTGGGATTCTCAA
>Ga0315288_10001265_pt1 | contig 32654 bp, 31 predicted proteins | sample YL17G11_20_MG_FD_203454 | JGI IMG/M metagenome (GOLD analysis project Ga0315288, IMG submission 203454) | Sediment microbial communities from Yellowstone Lake, YNP, Wyoming, USA - YL17G11_20 | ecosystem: Environmental > Aquatic > Freshwater > Lake > Sediment | place: USA: Wyoming | collected...
GATGATTATTGCGACCGTGGCGGGATACGTGCTCCAATGGTTTCACACTTACGTGCCGCTCTTCATCATCGCCAGCGTCATGCATCCGCTGGCCATCGGGCTGGTACAGGTACTGATTCCGAAGATCAAGCCTGTCACTCAGAAATGAACGCCCCGAGTGGCGCATACAGGGCGATCTTTGCCATGTGTGCGAGGCGATGAAGCCGCCACTTGGCGGGGACCTCTATTGCGGCATGGCCGCCGTCTCGAACATCTGCTCGGCTTTGATAATTCGAATGTTCGAACGCGGGATATCGAGCCGATAGGCCTCCCAGACGGCATCCTGCTGGAGCGTCTTCAGCCGGTTTTCGGGAATTAGCCAGTACTGGACCCCCTCGCGTTGCTCGGAATCGAGCTGGTACTGCTTGGGGGTTTTACCGCAGGCGCTGCGGTTGTTGGCGATATCGTCCGCGAGCTTTTCGGCCACACTCTGATCGGTGACGACCACGTAACGAATGTTTTCCGCCTGGAGGTACTTGCCAATCGCCGCGTTGACCGCCTCCGGCGTCACCGCGTCGATCCGCGCCAGGTACTGGTCCAGGTAACCCGGCGTGAGCCCGTAGAACTCATCATCCAGCTTGTAGCCCACCAGCCGGTCAACGTTTTCCGCCAGGCTCAGGTAAAGGACCCGGGCCTTGTTCTTGGCTGCTTCTACCTGCTCCGGGGTCAACCCGTTGCGCACCACATTCTCCAGTTCCCAGGTGAGGGCTTTCATCAGGTGGTGCGCGTAGTCATGCCCCACCGTGCGGATCCAGATGCTGAAGTACTGGTAGCGGCGCGGCGAATTCGTGGGAGGAAACATATACATCGGGCGTCCCTCGAAATACTCGATGTAGGAATAGTCTCCGTAATTGTAACCACGCTCCTCCCGGATGACCTGGTAGAGGTGCGAGAAGCTGTCGCGGTGAGTTCCGAACCACACATTGGCCACATAAAGCGGCCAGAAATCCGGGTCCGCGCGGGTCACAGGAATCGGAAACCCCGCGTGCAAGCCGGTGGCGATGGCTTTCGGCAGGCCGATAATGGTGACATGCCGGCCCGCGACCAGCGCCGGGGCTTCGACAGCGCGCGGACTGAGCGCGGCGGCATCGCCCGCACGTTGGCCAACGCCCGCCAGCGCTTCCCGCAACCCGCTGACAATCGCCGCATCTTTTGTGCTTACCGCGAGGGTGAGGTTCTCCGGTCGATACCAGGTCCGATAGAAGCCCCTCACTGACTCGGACTTCACCTGCTCCAGCCCGCGCACCGTGCCCTCTGTCAGATGAGCGTAAGAGGTGCCATTGTAGATGTCGTTGTCCAGCGCAAGCAGTCCCAGCAGCTCAATCCGCTGGAAACGCAAAACGGAGCGAATTTCTTCCAGCGTTTCCTTTCGTACCCGGTCGAGTTCCGCCGAAGCAAACAGGGGTTCGGTGAACAGCGGCCGCAGGACGCGGGCCACGCAATCGGTGAAGACCTCGCGCGGGATCGTGACCGAAAAAGTGCTGGTCTCCTTGCCGACGAGCACCTGAGGATAAGCGCCCTCGCCCCAGGGCCGCGTGATTTCTGCGAGTTGCTCTTTGGTGACAGGCTTCTTCGGATCGCCGTATCCGCCTTCGAGCAGCAGGCGGCCGGTCATGTACGCCAGACCTTCCTGTCCTGCGGGGTCGGCCGCGGAGCCGGCCTTGACCATTACTTTCACTTTCAGTAGGGGCGACGAGGAATCTACCGTCACCACTTTAGGTTGCTGCGCCGCCAATGCGAACGGCAGCGCCAGTGCGAGAAGGACCAATAAAACTCTACGTTGCATGTTCACCACTCAATCCTCCACGTTCAAGCCAACGCCATGCCCCCGACCCACAAGCCGCGTTTGCCCGGCCCGGCAAGTGCCGGGCTGGTATCGGACGGACGCTATTTCTCCGCCTTCGCCGCTTGGTAAGCGAGGGTGATGATCACCTGGTTCTGCGGCACGAAGTATTTCCTGGCAAAAGCGTCGACGTCCTTGGGCTGGAGCCGCTCCACCGACCCCAGCAACTTCTCGAAAACTTCGGGATCGCGCTCGAAGCGGTAGTACCAGGCAAGGATCTGCGCGATCGCGGCGGGGCTCGACATCGCCCCCAGGAAGTCGTAACGATACTTGCTCTTCAGAGTCTGAAGGATTTGCTTCGCGTCCTTTTGCCGCGAGAACTGCTTCAAATCCTCCGCTCCCTGCTCGATGTCGCGGATAACCTCATCGAAGTAGGCCGCACCCTTCGGCGCGTACTGCTCCTTGAAGAGCTGCGCGTCGAAGATGGCCAGCCGCGGGTCGAAGCTCTCGAACCCTTGGGTTCCCTCACCGAAGGCCAACTCGCTGACCGTCTGCTTCTCGAAGCGCAACTTCTTGTAGAGGGGCGCCGAGCGCGAAACCAGCAGCTCAGCGAGCAACTGGCCCACGGCCGTCTCCACGGATGCGGTCTCAAAGCGCGGCTGCCGGTAGGCCAAGAAGAGCCGCGGCGCGACATCCGCCGGCCAGCCCACCTGCTCGCGTTTCGGCCCCTGGAGCGGCGCCGCTTCGGGCACCGGCTTCACGGGCTTGGGCTGCCAATCCCGATAACGCGCCTCGGCCTGGGCGAAGACCTCGTCGGCCTTCACATCGCCGGCGACTACCACGACGCAGTTGTTGGGCCGGTAATAAGTGTCGTAGAACGCCCGCGCGGCTTCGTAATGATCCGGCATCGCGACGACGTCTTCGTAATAGCCGATAGTCTCGTGGCCGTAAGGATGATCGGGGAAAGCCAGCGCCAGGAGGCGCTCGCTCATGCGCAACGTCGGGAACGTGGAACTATTGCGGTACTCACCGAGCACCGCCCCGGTTTCGGTCTTGAAAATCTTCTCGTTGAAATCCAGCGCCGCGAAGCGCGACGCCTCCAGCTCTATCACCCCCGGCAGTTGCTCGGCGCCCAGCGTGCGCCCGGCGAGATTCGAGGTGAAGGTCAAGGGGTGATAGAAAGTGATGTCAAACCACGTCCAGGCGTTGTTATGCGTCCCCAGACGCTCCATCAGGTCCTGGTAAGCACCTACCTGGCCCTTGTAGGCGTGGCGGAAAAGAATGTGCTCGAACAGATGCGCCAAGCCAGTCTTCCCTTTCTCCAGCTCGTTGCGCGACCCGGCCATCACCAGCGTGTTGTAACTGAGCACGTTTTTGAATTCCGGCGTCTCGATCACCACCACGTCGAGGCCGTTCGCCAGCGTCTTCTTGTGGATGGCGTAGGGAAAGACCTTTGGCGGCACCGCGGGCGGACGCTCGGCCAGGACGGGTGCGGTTACAGCCAGCAGCATTCCCAGGATCCCAAAGTGTCGAACCAGTGTTTTTGCTCTCACGCTCTACCTCGTAGAAAAGAGCTTGAATGGCTTCGCGCCCGCTCAAGGCAGGCGCCACAGTCTCGCGTGCCCCGAAATCCTAACATCCCACTCCTGCGCTGACAATCCCCGAGGCCACAACGGGCACGGCTTGGCACCTGACAAGGCAAATTGTGGGCAAGAGAACCCTTGCCAACAAGCAAGGGGCGGCGCACCTCGCTATTCAGCCGGCTGCGATAGAATCGGAACCACGGCTTGCTGCACTTCTCCGGTCACTCGCGCATCGTGCTCCTCAACATAGACGTTGACTTCAGTGCGCACGCCGAATTCCGGAAGGTAAATTCCCGGCTCCACCGAAAAGCAAGTGCGCGGAATGATCCGGCGATCGTCGCGCGTCTCAAAGTTGTCCATGTTGGCGCCGTTGCCGTGGACATCTTCCCCGATGGAGTGCCCCGTGCGATGCACGAAGAACTCACCGTAACCGTGGCGCTCGATGACGCCCCGCGCCGCGTCATCCACCTGGTAGCCACGCAGAGGGCGGCCTTCCCGCATGGCCTGTTGGACCAAATTCACCGCCGCGTCGCGGGCCTCCTGCACGATTTCGAAGATTTCAGCGTACTGGCGCGGTACTTCCTCACCCACGTACCCGGTCCAGGTGATGTCGAAATAGACGGCGCCGGGCTTGTTGAGCTTTCCCCACACATCCAGGAGCACAAAGTCACCGGCGCGAATCGGCTGCGAACTTTCCCGGGTGGGCAAATAGTGAGGGTTGGCGGAGTTGCGATTGACCGATACATTGGGTGGTTCGTCGGAGATAACACCGTGCGTCTCGAATAGGCGCGCCATTTCCTGCTGGACATCGTACTCACCAATGCCCTTCCCGGCACGCACGGCTTCCCGGATCATCCCAAAACCCACCCGCACCGCGGCATGGATGACCTTCCCGGCTGCGAGATGCGAGGCCAGCGCCGCGTCCGACCAGCGGGCTTCGAATAGCTGGACCAGGTCCGCGGAGGAGACAATCTCGACACCGAAACTCTTCACGAGCTCGATAGTGCCCGCGTCCACCAACCCTATGTAAGGAATATCGTTGAGCGCTGAATACTGCATGGCAGTGCGATGCTTCCCATACAGAATCCTTTTCAGAGACTCGCGCTGCTCTTTCCACGAAGAATACTGCAGCTCGGCGCCCGGCAGCCCCTCGAGGTTACCGCACTCGATTCGATGCACAACTTTGGCAGGTTCGCCTTCGGCAGGAATTAGGTAGTACCACCGCCGCGTACACATCTTGGGCGCGATCCCGAGCACTCGGTAAGCAATCGGGTCGCGATGGTGGTGGTCATAGAAAAGCCAGGCATCGAGCTTTGATTCGCGTAACGCGCCCTGAATAGCTTTGAGATCCATGGAACCTCCTGACCTTTCCGGTGATTACTGGCCCAAGAAACGAGACGGGGGCTTGCGACCTGTCCCGATCTCATCGGGAACCGCCCCTGCAGGTTAAGCTGCGCCCTAGTCCCCAGCGCCCAGCCCCTAGCCCCTGCTCTCTGTCCCGCCCTTCGCTTCCCCCGGCTTGAAGACCTTGTCGTAAACCACCATGAGCACCGCGCCGGCGATCCCCACTCCAGTCACGACCCACCACATCTGCTGCGGCCGGTGCAAGACATCGCCAAAATAGTGGAGGAGGTAACCGCCCAGCGGCCCGGCGATGAAATACCCGATGGCGATAGGCACAAAGGCGTAGCCCATATAGAGTCCCTCCTGGCCCGGGGGTGCCAGCCGCGAAACATATTCGTAGTAGCGCGCCGATTGGGTGATTTCGCCGAACGCCAGCACCACGAGCGTCACGATGAATCCGACCGTCGTCGGGTGGAAGGCGAGAATCAGCCAGGACAGGCTCGAGATGAGCAGCCCCAGCGTCATCGCGGAGAACGCAGGGATTTTCCTGGTCAGGTAGCTGACCAGAATCTGGAAGCAGATCACCGTGAGCCCATCGATGGCCAGCAGCAGGTCCGCGTTAGCATTCGGGTCCACATAGCCCCGCAAAAACAGCGGCGCCGAAATGAATTCCTGCCAGAAGACCACAAAGAAGCTCGAGAAAATGAGGAGAAACAAAACGAATCGGAGATTGCCCAGGACGACGAACATATTTTTGATGGCGTCAGCGACACTCGCCACCTTTTGTTCCCCCGACTGCGCCGGCTCGCGGAAGAACACGAGCGTTACGCAAAACATCAAAAACATGCTGAGGGCGGAAACGCGGAAGACGTTTTCCATGCCCAGCCTCGTTCGCACCAGCCAGGCCATGACAGGTCCCAGGGTGCCACCAACATTCACCAGGGTGTAATAAATCGAATAGCCGATGGAGCGAACACTCTCCGCAGAGGCCCGCGCCGTTGTCCCCGCCACGCACGGCTTCACCACCGCGGCTCCCAGCGCCGGGATCATTAGGACGCCCAGCACCAGCCACTTGTCCGTCAGAGCGTGGCGAGCCGCCTGGATCCAAGGAGCGGAGACCGAACCCAGGAGGAAATACCCGATCGTCATCACTAGGTAGGCAAACATCAGCGCGCGTCGAAAACCGAAGCGGTCGGCCAGCGTGCCTCCCAGCACCGGCAGAAACCACACCACAAATCCGAAGATCCCCATCATCCAGCCGGTGAGCTCCTTGGAAAAATGCAGTTGTTCACTGAGGTAGATCGCGAGGACCGCAGTCGCTCCATAGTACGCCAGGCGTTCGAAAAGCTGCGTGACGTTGGCCACCCAGAAGGGGGCCGTAAAGCCCGTGCGAATTTCCTCGAGCCGTTCGCGAAAGCTCACGATAACCTCCTGCCAGTTGTCAGTTGCCAGTTGCCAGTTGTCAGCAATCAGTTTTCAGCGGTCAATACTGCATATCGAACAACAGCGCAGGGAGTGTTGTCTCTGCCTTCTGCCTTCTGCCTTCTGCCTTCTGCCCTGCCGGGCTGAAGCACGCCGTTACGCACGGCTACGCGCGAGGTTCTTTAACTGCGTGACGGTTTCCGCCGCCGAGCGTCCCGTTACGCGCAGGAGCTTGCGGCGCGCCTTGCGACCGGAGAGGATCACCACGCAAGCCTGCGGCAGCCGCAAGGCGCGCGCGAAGAATCGAACGCACGCTTCGTTAGCCTGTCCCCCGCTCGGGGCCGCGTGCAGCTCCAGCCGCAATTCACCTGAAGAATCCCTCGTAAGGCGTTCTCTGGCCGAGCGCGGCTTGACCTTCAGCCAGAAGCTCACGTTCTCGCGCTCGATTTGGAATTCAGGCGCTGCCATCAACGGTGTTATCGGTTGTCAGTTATCAGCTCTCAGTTCTCACATCAAGCCATCGAAGGGTCTCTGCCTTCTGCCTTCCTCATTCTCGCGGCCCGAAGATCGCCGTGCCTATTCGCGCTATCGTTGCGCCCTCTTCGATGGCCACTTCGAAGTCGTGACTCATCCCCATCGAAAGTTCCTGCATGGAAACACCTGGCAAGTTTCGTAACGCAATGGTGGCAGCCAGTTCGTGCAAGCGGCGAAAGAACGGGCGCGCATGGTTGGGGTCCTCAAAGAAGGGCGGAATAACCATCAAGCCCCGCAACTCGAGACTGGGAAGCCGTCCAGTGTTCTCGGCCAACTCCACCAGTTCCTCTTCGCGCACGCCAAACTTACTGGGCTCTTCACCAAGCTTCACTTCCAGCAGGATGGGCAGCCGCCCGCTGGGCGGAGCGACCTTGTCAAGCCTCTGGGCAAGCCGCAGCGAGTCCACGGAATGGATCCAGTGAAAAAGCTCACGCGCGGGTTTGGCCTTATTGGTCTGGAGGTGGCCGACGAGATGCCAGGTGGCATCCAAATCCGCCAACGCCGGGCGCTTGGCCTCAGCCTCCTGGATGCGGTTCTCGCCGAAATCGCGCAGCCCGGCGTCGAAGGCCTGCCGGATGAGCTCTGGCGAGACGGTTTTCGAGACGGCGACCAGCTTCACGTTCTCAGGACGCCGCCCCGCGCGAAGACACGCCGCAGCAATCTGTTCCCGGATCCGCGCGATGTTGCCCACGATGTCCACAATCCTCTCCCGAGAAGACGCGCCATTCTACCACCTCCCAGAATCCTTGGGAGAGCCCCGTCCCCGCATGCGGCTAGCCTTGTGACACAGGAACAGCGAATGCTATGATGTTTCCTGTCGACCGTTCTTGACATTACTCGGCAGGTCCAGCCCTAAATTGAAGCGCCGCGGCATATTCATCACGCTCGAAGGGATCGACGGGACAGGAAAGAGCACGCAGTTCCGCCAACTGGTCAAGCACCTCAAGCGGCTTGGCTACCGGGTCCGCGCCACGCGCGAGCCAGGGGGCACGCGGGTAGGCGAGCAGGTGCGCGCCATCCTCCTGGCTTCGCGCACGCAGCGGCTGGCGCCGCTTGCTGAGCTGGCCCTGATGTACGCCGCCCGCGCGCAACACCTGGAGGAAGTGGTGCGGCCCGCTCTGGCGCGCGGCGAGGTGGTGGTCAGCGACCGCTTCAACGACGCCTCTTTCGCCTATCAAGGCTACGGCCGGAAGCTGGGAGTGGCGACCGTCTGGGCCTTCGACCGCGTCGTCTGCGGCGAAACACAACCTGACCTCACGATTGTTTTCGACCTGAACCCCCGCGTGTCGCTCGAGCGCGCCCAAGGCCGCGAGCGGCGCCGCAATTCGGCGCGTGGCCGGTTCGAGGCGGAAGGCTTGGCGTTCCACGCGCGCGTGCGCAACGGCTATCTCGCCATTGCCCGGCAAGAACCGCGCCGCGTGAAGGTGGTGCGCGCGGATCGGCCCGTGGCTGAAGTGCAGGCGGAAATTCGCAGGCTGGTCGGTGAATTCCTGGCTGGTCGGCGGCAATAACAACAGATTCGGGTTTCGGGATTCGGGGAAGCGGGGCGATTTCAGGCCGGACGCTCGCGCCCGAACGCCTAGTCCCGAATCCCTAAATCCGAACCCCGAAAAACCATGGGATTTGAAACCTTCATTGGCAACCCCGAAGCCGTAGCCGCAGTACGCGGCATGCTCGCGAGCAGCCGGCTGCCCGGCGCGCTGCTGTTCACCGGCCCGGACGGCGTGGGAAAGAAAACGCTGGCCCTGATGCTGGCCAAGGCCCTGAACTGCGAGCGTGGCCCGGACGACTTCTGCGGCGTGTGTGTCCGCTGCCGCAAGGCCGAGGAGATGCTGGCCGCCACGCGCGAAGACCTGGCCCGGCGCGGGGAAAGCAAGGACGCGGCAAAGCGCGTCGAAGGCCTCGTTTATTTCGACCTCCAACTGATCGAGCCCATCACGCGCTACATCCTGATCGAGCAGATACGCCAACTGCGCAGCGTGGCTTACACGCATCCCTTTGAGTTTCCCCGTCGAGTCTTCGTCATCGACGAAGCCCAAGCGATCCACTGGCAAGCCAGCGACCTGCTGCTGAAGGTCCTGGAGGAGCCGCCGGAAACCACCACGCTTATCCTGGTTTGCCCCAATGCCTACGAACTGCGGCCGACCATCCGTTCGCGCTGTCGGCGCGTGGCCTTTCAGCCCGTGGACGAGTCAACGCTCAGCGCGCTGCTGGCGGAGGAGGGCCGCGTCCCCAAGGCCCAGCGAGCGCTGGCCGCGCGCGTGGCTGCCGGAAGCATCGTCAAGGCCAAGAGCTTCGACCTGGCCGAATTCGAGCGGCGTCGCCGTCCCTGGTTCGACTTCCTGACGGCCCTCTCCGCGCGTGCCCCCGAGCCCACGGCCGCCCCGGACTGGAAGGCGCTTTTCGACTCCACCAAGGCCCTCACCGAGAATCGCGACGACTTCGAGGAAACCCTCAAAACCGGCTATACCCTGTTGCGGGATCTTGTCCAGATCGCGCTGGCCGGCCCGCAGGCCCAGGTGGTCAACGTGGATGCGCTGCCGCGGCTCAGAACCTGGGCAGCAAAGCTGGGATTGGAAAACATCGAGAGGCTTAAGGAAGGCCTGGACGAAGCTTACCGGCTCCAGGTGCGCAATGTGAACCAGCAACTGGGGCTGGAGGCCGTGGCATTGGACGTCCTAGAAAATCCCGCCAGCAGCGCAGCGCCAGCCACGTAATAGGGGCGCGGAGTCAAGCGACAACTCCGACCTTATAGATGCGCTACCTCGACCTGCATACATGCGGCGGAGTAACGGGACAACTCTCCGCCACCTCCGGTGAACGCCCTCCAATTCCCAGCCAACGGGCGGGAATCCTGGCCCTACCCCATTGCATCTAAAGCCAGTAGGGTTTGACCGGGAGATCTGCGGAGCGGATTCACGTGTAAGGGGCAGCACATCCGGGCTTGCCGCCGGGGAGTGTACTTTCCCATTGCGAGGGCGAAGGGCATGTGGTAGACTTTTAGGTAGTCGCACCAATTCCCGTGCCTGGCTTTTCTTGAGACGTAGGAAACCGAGTTGCCCGCGGTGAGACCTGTGGGCTGGGTGCCTCGACAAGAGATTCCCTCGGGCGCGACTGAACGTCTGACCCCCTCGAAGGGGGCTGAAGGAGAATGGAGCATTGAATCGCAAACTAATCCGACCAACACTGTCTGAGATCCAAGACCAGCTGGGGACGCGTATCCAGCGCAGGAAACCCACGCCGCCGGAACAGACCAGTGCGGAAAACTTTTACTATATTAAGCAGATGCAGGCCCGCACGCGCATGGTGGTGGTGCTCGATGGCGGCGAGATCATTCACGGGGTCATCGAGTGGTACGACAAGAACTGCATCAAGGTCCACCGGCAGAACGAGCCCAACCTGCTGATTATGAAATCGGCGGTCCGCTACATGTACAAGGATCCGGAGTTCCGCGAGGGTGGGAACGGGAACGGGTTTCCCAACATCGAGTAATTCTGAACTCTGGGCGTCCTGCACCGGGCCGCCGACAGCACCGCGGCGCTCGTTGCCCCGGGGGAAGCGCACCCGCCGCTGAAGCTTTGACGCAGGACGCTTGACAGACCGCGGCGACCTTTCTTAGGATGAACATGCATCAAGGGGGCACTGAGGTGAACCGGTTTTCGATCCCTCGTGCTGATCCGCCTGCCTCTCCCACCGTGGCGAAGCCCGGCGGCCAACGGCGCTGTCGCGCTCACACTCGTTCTCAGATCGTGAACCGCGTGGCTCGGACCCCGGGCTGGTTCCGGCCCGTTGCAGTCTTTCTGCTTTGCGGGCTGACGACGGCCGTCGCCACGGTTCCGGCGCGCGGGCAGGGGGAACGACGCAGCCGAGTTCCGGTTCTGGGCAAGATCTCAGGGGGAACGACGCGCTTGGCCTTTAGCGGCAGAGTGCAGTCGGTAGACCTGAAGCGGAATCTGCTCAAGGTGGAGACAGTTGAGGGGGGTGCCACCGAGGTTTTTCCGGTGAAGAAGGGCACGACAGTCTCGATGGCCCAGGGCAGGAAAATCAAGCTCCAGGAACTGCCGCCGGGGACCATTATCATCGTTTACTTTGAGCAAAAGAAAGACCGGCGTACGGTAACCGAGATTGTGGTTTTGGCCGCCAGTGGCGGCGCAGAAAAGAAGAAGGCGCCCCCTCCCTCATAGCTCCTGGCGGGAACAGGGCGGATTACCCGCAGCCTCATGCGCATCGGCATCACTTGTTATCCCACGTATGGTGGGAGTGGCGTGGTGGCCACGGAACTCGGGCTGGAGTTGGCCACGCGCGGCCACGAGGTCCACTTCATCAGCTACGCTGTTCCGGTGCGGATGAGCGAGGCTTCGGGGCGCATCCACTTCCATGAAGTGGAAATGCTGAACTATCCGCTCTTTGACCATCCCCCTTACACGCTGGCACTGGCCACCCAGATGCACAACGTGGCCGTGAACGACGGCCTCGATTTGCTGCACGTTCACTACGCGATTCCCCACTCGGTCAGTGCCTATCTGGCGCGGGCCATGCTGGCACCGCGCAAGCTGCCCTTCGTCACCACGCTGCACGGCACCGACATCACGCTGGTCGGGATGGACCGTTCCTATCTTCCCATCACGCGCTTTTCCATCGAAGAGAGTGACGCCGTGACTGCCATCTCCGACTACCTGCGGCAAGTCACGGTGCGGGAATTCCAGGTGCAGCGGCCGGTCGAGGTAATCCCCAACTTCGTCAACTGCGAGGTTTTCCGGCCCCGCGATGGCAATCCACGGCGGCAGGAATTCGCTACCGACACCGAGAAGATACTGGTGCACCTATCCAACTTCCGCCCCGTGAAACGGATTCCCGACGTCATTGAGATCTTCGCCCTGGTGCGCCGCGAGATCCCGGCCAAGCTGCTCCTGATCGGCGATGGGCCCGAGCGCACTACTGCCGAGTGGTTGGTCCGGGAGAAGGGTCTGACGCGCGACGTGATCTTCCAGGGCAAACAGAACCAGGTCCAGGAGCTGCTGAGTTTTGCGGATGTGCTGCTCCTGCCCAGCGACCTGGAGTCCTTTGGCCTGGCGGCCCTGGAAGGCATGGCCTGCGGAGTCCCTGCGGTTTGCTCGCGGGTGGGGGGAATGCCGGAAGTCATTACCGATGGCGTGGAGGGTTACCTGGTGCCGCCCCGGGATGTCAGAACCATGGCCGCGCGCGCCCTCGACATCCTCACCAACCCCGAGCGGCACAAAGAGATGAGTAAAGCCGCCCGCCAGCGGGCCCTCGCCCAGTTCTGTTCCACCAGGATCATCCCGCTCTACGAAAAGCTCTACGAACGCGTCCTGGCCGCCCGGTAGAGGCGGCTTCTGGGCCGCAATGGTGGCGTGGCGCGGTGAGTCCGCCTCCGCGCGCCAGTGGCGGGATAAACCCGCCTCTACGTCGCGGCCGGCTGCGTGGCGCGGGCAATCCACCGGGCAACTAACCACACCACAATGCCGGCGATGAGACCCTTGATGAGAACGCCGCCTCCCAAGAATTGGAGGAGCCGCAGCGCTACTCGGCCTTGGGACGGATCGAAGAAGTGGGTCTTGTAGAACGACGATTTTGCGCTCAAAAGCGTCACCAGAAAGACCCAGACCCGCCAGGTATAGGCGATCACCAGACTGTGCACCAGCAGGCGCATGCCTCCCGCCTCCCCCAAGCGCGGCGCGACCCCGCCTAGGTAGAAAGCAGCCAAGAGCACGCCGATGGTGGAACTCCAGGCGGCCGCCCGCCACGCGTCCACTCCCAGCGCCTCGACAAAGTAACGGATGATGACCAGCGCCCCCAGCACTGCTCCCGGTCCTACCGTCAGCGGCCAGCGCCAGAGGAAGTGGACCACTGCCATCATCACGACGACCATGATGAAGAAGACGCCGACTTCAACCAGGTGTGCAACAACGTGGCCGCCTAGGTGTGCCCAGTTGCCGTAGTCCGCCGGGATCGCGAAGTGACTGCGCTCCAGACGGAACACGGCTGAGACCAGCGTCGCCAGGATCACCCACCCCACAGTCCAGGCAGAAAGAACCAGGGCCGGGAGAAAGATCTGACGGAACCTCTGCATGCCGCCTCGCAACGGCGCGATGGCCGCCACATAAATGGCTGCCAGAAACAGGCCAGCCATGCTGGAAACGTACTGCGTCCATACCTTGGGGACGCCGGCGACTTCCAAGACGAACCGCGCCACCACCAGCGCCGCCAGGAAGAACATCACCCGATACAGCAAACTGACGAACGGGGTCCGCCCTGTTTTTGTGTCTTGAGACTCAGGGGACATGAGAAACCTCCTTCGGGTTTTCAGAAGCCTGAGGTCAGGAGTCAGAAGCCAGCCACAAGCTGGCTGCATGCTCGTCACTCGTCACTTGTTGCTCGTCACTACTTTCAGCATCGCATCGCGTTTGGCTTTGAACTCGGTACCGGGATTCCATATCGGATACTTGCCGGTATTGGCGACTCGGAAGCCAACTTCGAACAGAAGTTGCAGGTCCTCGACTGCCCCGCTCAGGTCCCAATCCGGCTTCACCGTATCGGAGGGTTTGTGATAGTCCTGCGCCGTGTACCGGTCGCGCATCTCCAACCCCCAGCCCTCCGGTTTGCCCACGAAGTCGATGCCCGCACCCGGATCGAGCGCAGGCACACCCTGCTTGGCGAAATTGAAGTGGTCGGAGCGGTAGTAGAAGCCTTTTTCGGGCTCGGCATCCGGCTTCACCACGCGGCCCTGTTCCGCCGCCACGGCCTTGACATACTCATCCAAGGTGGACATGCCGAGACCGACCACAATGAGGTCTTTCGTTTTCCCCAGAACGTTGAGCCCATCCATGTTAATCGCCGCCAGTGTCTTCTCGAGCGGATAAAGCGGATGTTCGGCGTAATAACGCGAGCCCAGCAGCCCTTGCTCCTCGGCGGTGACGAAAAGAAACAGCATGGAGCGCCGCGCCTGCGGTTGCACCTGGGTAAACGCCTCGGCGATTTCGAGCATTCCGGCAACCCCGGAAGCATTGTCCTTCGCGCCGTGGTAAATCTTGTCGCCATTCACCGCCAGGCCGATGCCAAAGTGGTCCCAGTGCGCCATGTAGACCACGTACTCACCCCGGAGTTTGGGGTCACGGCCTTCGAGCTTGGCGATCACGTTTTTCGAATCAATGGTGCGAACCTGGTTCTTCAGCGTCAGCAAAGCCTTGGTCCCGAGCGACACCGGAGTGAAGTTGCGCTCCACCGCCGCCTTTTTCAGCGCCTCCAGATTCTTGCCGCTCAGCGCGAATAGCGCCTGGGCCTTGTCGTACGTGATCCAACCCTCCACCGCGACGCGCGACATTCCCTTGTCGGCCTTCACCAGGTCGAACTGCTCGCCCGTGTTGCTGGCCCTGACCACACCCCAGGGATATCCGGCCGGCCCCGTCTCGTGGATAATCAGGCAGCCCGCCGCGCCCTTCAGCGCCGCGATCTCGTACTTGTAAGTCCAGCGCCCGTAGTAGGTCATGGCCCGGCCCTTGAAGACTTTCTCATCCAGTTTCGCCGGGTCACGCGGGTCGGGCACCGGCGGGTCGTTGATGAGCATCACCAGGACCTTGCCCTTGACGTCCGCGCCCTTGTAGTCGTCCCACTGGTACTCGGGCGCCACCACGCCGTAGCCTACAAACACCAGATCCGAGTCCATGCTGACCTCGGTCTGTTCGCGCTTCGTCCAGCCCATGAAATCGTCGCCGTAGCGAAGCGTCAGCTTGTTCCCGGTTTCGGCCTGCGCAAACACCAATTGCGCTCCCGGGTCCGTGGTGATGCCCACCATCGGCACCTTTTGAAAATAGGTGCCGTCGGGATTGCCGGGCTTCAACCCCAGCGACTTCAGGTGTTCTTCCAGGAAGGCCGTGGTCAGCTCCTCACCTTTCGAAGCGGGCGCGCGGCCTTCGTACTCATCCGAGGCCAGCACCTTGATGTTCGCGAGCATCCTGTCCTTATTGATCTGGTTCCAGGCGGACCGTTCCGACTCCGGTGGGCTTGCGAAGGCCCGTTGAGCCCTTAATCCGCTATCGCCGGGCGTTAGCAACGTACCGGCCAGAATCAAGCCGCCCAGCCAGAACGTCATGCGATGTGACATACGCATCATGAGATAGTCTCCTCTACCCGGTTATGGAAGGCGCGCGCCGAATGCCACGCCTATTATGCCAGAAGGGCTTGATGACTGCTCAAAGTCGCTCAGGGCCGGCCAACACCGTACAGCGAAGCCCCGGCTTGGTGCAAATCACGGCTTCCCCGCCGGCAGGGCACTCAGAAACTGGCTCACGGCACGCTTGTACTGTTCTGTGGCCTGATTGAACCCCTCGCCGTGGCGGCGGCCGGGCAGAACGAGCAACACCTTCTGCGGGCTCGCAGCTCGCGCGTAGAGCGTGCGCGCAATGGCCGGGGGCATTCGCCGGTCCTCTTCCACGGCCACAAACAGGATGGGCCGGGATCCGATGCGGCCTACGGCCTTCTCCAGATCAAGGTCCGAGGGGCTGAAGCCGCCGCGCCAGGCCGACCAATACATCACTTCGTAGGCCAGCGGGAAAGCCGGCAAGCGGAGGAAGAGCTTCAGGTGGTGCGCGACGGTGTCGCGGAAAGAGAGGAAACTGCTGTCCGAAATCACAGCGTCAACGTCCGGCGAATCCGCTGCCGCCATCAGCGCGGCTGCGGCGCCCATCGAAACACCCCAAAGAATCACCGGGCGGGCGGCCTTCCCCTCCTGCAAGGCATAGCGCACCGCGCCCACCACATCCCGCCGCTCCTGGTAGCCGAGCGTGGTGATCTCGCCCTCGCTCTGACCGGAATGCCGAAAGTCGAAAAGCAGGCCGTTGTAGCCTTGAGTCTGGGCAAAGGCCGCCATGGGCAGCATTTCCGTGCGCGTGCGGTTCAGGCCATGACAGAAGATGATCGTTCCACGGGCACTCCCCGCCCCCGGAACATACCAACCCTTGAGCTGGATGCCGTCGGTCGCCAAAAACTCGATCCAGCGGAAGTTGAGGCCATAGGAGATGGGGGTCTTACCGTCGTTCGGGTCGGGATAGTGGAATCGGCCGCGCGTGAGGATGTGGGTGAAAAACCAGGGAACAACAACGAGGAAAAACGCGGCCCCCAGCACGCCTAAGATCACGAGCACGCGCCGCGTAACTTTCCATACCTTTGTACCCGTCGGCAATGAACTCACCTGAGGCGTGCAATCATGGCTGCTTGGCTCGGTCTGTGCGTGTTGACCGGAATCTGCCGCCCGCTGGCCGCAGGCTTTCTGCCGTAGCTCGCCGGCCGGCGACGAGCGTTACAGCCGCGGGGAGCCTTCCTCCAAGGGCTGAGGCTCGGCAATGTGCGTGGTGAGCAGAATCGCCACCAGCGCCGTCATCGCCGCGCAGAGCGTGGTGACCGCGACGTAGCCATGACGTTGATAGAGCATCCCGCCCACCAGGGCCACCGCCCCGATGCCTAATTGTGAGGAGATGTTGCGCAGGGCGATAAACGTCCCGCGCCGGGCGGCGGGAACCATTTCCGTCATCAGGGCCGTCAGCGGGCCCTGGCGGAATGCCGCGCCCAGACTGGTGGTGGCAAATACCACAAGCAGCCAGATTCCCCAGTGCAGGAACGGGACAAGGGCCACCGAAACGGCCAGCAGCACGTTGCTGGCAATCGAGACCGCGCGCTTTCCCCATCGATCGGAGAGAATCCCGCCGAGCGGCGCGCCCGCCACCGCCACCAAGCCACCGAGCATGAAAACCCATCCAATCGTCCGCGTGGGCACGTCGAAGCGGTTGTTCAGCCACTGGCCGATGTAAGTGATGAAGCCCACCAGGCCGCCGGACACAAGGAAAGCTATTCCTAGGGCCGCCACCGTGTCGCGCCGGACGAGAAACGAACGAAAGGCTTGCGCTGTAGCACTGATTTTGTGCGACGACGGTTGGGAGCGCGCTGGCTCGCGTGGCAGCCCAAGCGAGACGCAGGCTATGGCGAAAGCCAGCGCCGCGAAGAACAGAAATGTTCGCTGCCACCCGAAGCGGTCGGCAATCTGCGCAGCCAGCGGCACGCCGACGATGGGCGCCGCGAAGTAAGCGGAAGAAACCAGGCCAATCGCTCTGCCTCGCACGGCGTAGGCAAACCAGTCCCCGGCAAAGGCGATAGAACAGGTGGAGATCGTCCCCGCTGCCAGGCCGGTGAGCGCTCTGGCCAGCATCAGCTCGGGAAAACTCTGACTGCGCGCCGAGAGCCACGACGCCACACCAAACACCAGGACTCCGGCCAGCAGGAATCGCCGGCGACCGTAATGGTCCGAGAGCGGCCCGGCAGCAAACGCCGCCCCGGCCGCAGCCAACGAATACGCGGCGACCATCAGCCCGGCCGCTCCCACGCTGATGTCCAGAGAGCTGACCAGCGTCGGTAACAGCGCCGCAATCACCTGATTATCTGCGACGCCGAGGAAGAGCAGCAGAAACAGACTGATGACTACCCGGTAATCCACCGCCTTCCTCCTCGCGCTGCCGGGATGTTTCAACCGAACCGGGAGGGTTCCAATCGGGATTCGCGGTCCCCGCAGGCGCCAGCGAGGCTGAGAGACGCGCTATTCAAAGTGGTGGAGGTCCAGCTTGATGGCGGCCCTGTCCGACTCGTCGAGCACGCTGGCCGCGCCGATGCCGATGGCGACTACGATGGCATCGCTGATTTCTTCCTTGGTCGCGCCGAGTTCGAGGGCCTTCTTGATGTGTCCCTCAATGCAACCTTCACACCTGGCGATCAGAGAGCAGCCGATGGCTATCAGCTCTTTCGTCTTCGCGTCCAGTGCGCTGGGTGCGAAGTAACTCTCCTTGTAGAACTTCTTGTAGATGTTGCGCAACCGCGGCTCGATCATGCTCATGGAAGCCGGCGCCCTCTTTGCCCGTCCGCGCTTATTCTTCGCCATACCGGATCTCCACTCCTTTGAACTGTAATGCGAGGGAAACCAAAATACATCTGATCACTATGCCGCGTCCTGGCCAGCGAGGTGCTCCATGCACCTGGCGCGCGAGCGCAGAATAGTAACACAGCCGGCATTTTCACCGCAGCGGATTGCGCCCCCCGGAAGGGCCAGCCCTGGCCCGCCACGAGACTTCTTCCGGGAGGGGTGCCTGACAGGAAAACCTAGCGCTCGGTGGGACCAGACTCAGTTGGAGCGGGCATCTCGGGACCGCTAACCTCAGGGATTTCCAGGCGAATGGAAGTTCCCTTACCCGGCTGACTATCAATCGTGAAGGAGAATTCCTGCCCGTAGAGTACCTTCAGGCGCTCGCGCACGTTGCTGATGCCAATCCCCGAATCGAAAATCTCCGGGCGCCGTTCTTCCGGAATTCCCACGCCGTCATCGATGATCTCCACCGCCAGCCGGCCGTTACGCCGCGCGGTGCGCAACGTGATGGTTCCTCCTTCGATCTTGGGGCCGATGCCGTGGCCGATGGCGTTTTCGATCAGCGGCTGAAGCACCATGCTGGGCACGATCATGTCCAGCGTCTCGGGATCGACCTCCTTGCGAATCTGGAGCTTATCGCGCCCGAAACGCACCACCTCGATATCCAGATAATCATCGATGAAATCCAGCTCCTGCTTGAGCGGCAGGAAGTGCATCTGGGCCTTCAGCCGGAGCCGCAGGATGTTGGAGAGCTTCAGCACCACCGTGCGCGCCGTGTCCGGGTCAAACCGCACCAGCGAGGAGACGGTGTTCAGGGTATTGAAAAGAAAATGCGGGTTGATCTGGCTGATGAGGGCGTCCACGCGCGCCTGCATGAGGACTTTTTCCTGCTCCTCCAGCTTACGCTCCATGCGCGTGTTGTTCCAAATACGCAGCAGCAGGCCTACGCCGATCACGGTGCCCAGGACGATCAGGACTTTAGTCCAGGGGTGGGGGGAATCCAGATAAAACAGTCTGCCATGCGCCATGCGGCCGAGCGTGATCCGGGTGATTTCCAGGATCACACAGATGAGAAAGAAGAGGATCTGCCAATCCATGGCGGGATGCTGGAAGCGCCGCTTGATGGAGCGGTATAGGCTGAGGTCAATGAAGGGGGTGAACTTCCAAACCTCCTCCTTGTCCGGGCAGACCCAACGGGCCGACCCGGCGACCACTGCGTACAGCACGGCCAGCGGCGCCGCCAGGATTTCGTGTCCGATGAGCACGGCCGGCAGGCTGACCATCATTCCCACCACCAGCCCCACAATGGTCCCGCCCAGCAGGCCGGCCACTACCGTGATTTCCAGATCCATATCCGTGCCCTGGTAGCGGGCCAGCAAGCGCGCCAGCACGCCCAGCATGAACGGGACACCGAGATACGCCGCAAAGAGAAGTTTTTGTCGGGGACCCCGCTGCTCGATGAACAGCAGGCGGCGGAATTGGCCGAAGCGGGCAATGATGCTGGCCAGGGAGGCCAGGACCCCCAACTTGATCAGCAGGGTTACGAAGACCAGAGCCGGGGAAACCTGTGGGTTGACACTCATAGAAAACGCAACCAGTCCACCAACGGCCGCCGCGCGGCCTCTGCCCTGCCGGTGGGCGCTACCCACCGCCTACAAAGTGTACCACTTCCAGCCGGTCGCCCGCTTCGAGCACGGTCTCGCCCCAGCGCTGCCGGGAAACGATTTCCCGGTTGCGTTCCACGGCCACCCGGTCGGCCGGGAACTGCAGCCTCTCCAGCAAGCCGGCCACCGTCAGCCCCTCGGCCACTTCGTGTGGCTCACCGTTCAGATGAATGGTGATCAAAACCTGATCTCCACGCTAGGCGCCGGGGGTGGGAGGTTGGGAGCCGCGAATTTCCCCAGCCCGGATCCGCACAATCACCTGCCGATGCTGGTCCTCTAACAACCGCTTTAGTCTCTCGTCACTGTATTCGGGCGATTTGAGGAAGTCCTGGTAGGAGGTCTTAAGGGAGTGGATGACGGCTCCGCGCACGTAGACCGCGGTTTCGATACCCGCGTCCTTCCTGGGTTCCGTCTGGATGTGATACACAACTCCGTTGTGCTTGATGTCGGTGTTGAATCCCGTCACCATAAGCAGCGCCCCGCGCGCTCCGCCGATGATTTGCCCGGCGCCATGAAATCTTAGCGGCGTCGTGCACCTGAAGCAAGGAAAAACTTCAGCGCCGATTTTCACCTTCGCTTGCTGCGACTTTTGAGGTAATCTAAGCGCCTTTATCGTGGGCTGAAATGTTCGGAAGTTATCTTCCCATCCTTGTCCACTTCGTGGTGGTAGTGGTCCTGGCAGGCGCCATCATGGGCTTGTCAGCCTGGGTGGGAGTCAAGCGCCCGTCGCGCGAAAAACTCTCCCCCTACGAGTGTGGAATAACTCCCGTAGGCGACGCTCGCGGGCGCTTCTCCATCAGCTTCTATCTGGTGGGAATGCTTTTCATCCTCTTCGATGTGGAAATCGCCTTCCTGTTTCCCTGGGCGGTGGTTTACCGGAGCCTCGGGTGGTTCGGCTTCATCGAGATGTTTCTATATATCGTCATTTTGCTGGCAGGTTACCTCTATATCTGGAAAAAGGGCGCCTTGGATTGGACCCGCTAGAGGGGCCATCGTCACAGGGGGAGCAGCTGACTTCGGGAGATGGTGAACGGTGGCCCGGGAGACGGACACCGACCCAGGCGAACGCCCCGAGCCGCGATTCGGGCAAGCCGGCCCGACCCCGTCCTGCAACATAGCTATGTCCGACCTACTCGCTACAAACCGCGCGTTACAGAAGCTTCGGGAGTTTGACCCCGACGCCGTCGAGGACGCGCGCGAGTTTCGCGGCGAAGTGACCCTGTTCATCCGCCGCGACCGCTTGCGCCGTAGCTGCGAGTTGCTGCGGGACGCGCCGGGGCTATCCTTCAAGTACTTGTCAGACGTGACGGCGGTGGACTGTTATCCGAGCGAGCCGCGCTTTGCGGTGGTCTATCATCTCCTCTCCCTTGACCCTTACCAGCGCCTGCGTCTGAAGGTGCGCGTCGCGGGCGATGACCCGAGAATCGAGTCGGTGGTGCCCATTTGGCCCGCCGCCAACGCCTTCGAGCGCGAGGTCTTCGACCTGTTCGGGATTCACTTTGAGGGCCACCCCTATCTGCGCCGTCTCTTATTGCCGGAGGATTGGGAAGGCCATCCGCTGCGTAAGGATTATCCGCTCACGGGATATCGCTGATGCCGGTAACGCTGGAAAGAATTCCGGGGCACGAAGAGAGGGTCATCCTCAGCATGGGGCCGCAGCATCCCTCGACGCACGGGGTGCTACGCCTGGTTCTGGAGCTGGAAGGCGAGACCGTGGTGCGTGCCCTTGTCGATATCGGCTACCTGCATACGGGCTTCGAGAAATCCTTCGAGAGCCTGACCTACGCGCAGGGGATCACGCTCACCGACCGGATGGACTACCTGGCCCCGCTCTCCAACAACCTGGGGTTTTGTCTGGCCATCGAGAAACTGCTCGGCTTGGAGATTCCGCGGCGCGCCCAGTGGATCCGCGTCCTGCTGACCGAACTGACGCGCATCCAGAGCCACCTGGTCTGGCTGGGGACGCACGCCCTCGAGCTGGGCGCCATGTCGGTCTTCCTCTACTGCTTTCGCGAGCGCGAGGATATTCTCCGCATCTTCGAGCTCGTCTCCGGCCAGCGCATGATGACCAGCTATTTCCGCGTGGGCGGGCTGGCCCTGGAGCCGCCGCTCCACTGGCTCCGCCGGGTGGAGAAATTCGTCGGCGAATTTCCCCGGCGCCTCGCGGAATACGAAACCTTGCTGACCAAGAACCCTATCTGGCTGCGCCGGACCGTGGGCGTCGGACAAATCTCTGCTCCCGACGCTATCGCCCTGGGCCTCTCGGGACCGTCGCTGCGCGCTTCCGGCGTCAAATGGGATATCCGCAAAGCCGAACCCTATTCGAGCTACGACCAGTTTGACTTCCACATTCCCACGCGCCCCGAGGGTGATGTATATGCCCGCTATCTGGTGCGCCTGGACGAGATGCGCGAATCGCTGAAAATCGTGCGGCAGGCCATGGCAGGTCTTCCCGACGGTCCGATCAGCGCGGACGCGCCCCACATCGTGCTCCCCGACCGGGAGAGCATGAAGACCTCCATTGAGGCGCTGATTTACCACTTCAAGCTGGTGACCGAAGGGTTTCACCCGCCCGTGGGCGAGGTCTATCAGACGATTGAGTCGCCCCGCGGCGAGCTGGGCTTTTACATCGTCAGCGACGGCTCGCCCAAGCCCTGGCGCTGCCACGTGCGCGCGCCCTCGTTCGCCAACTTGCAGGCTCTGACGAAGATTGCCGAGGGCCGGCTGATCGCCGATGTCGTGGCCTGCATCGCCAGCCTGGACACGGTGTTGGGCGAGATTGATCGCTAAGACTCAGTGAGCAGAGGACAGGCAGTTCCCGGTTGTGATTTGAGATTTGGGGACGCAGTCCTGAAACTCGGCAAGAGTTTCGATTCTCGATTTTCGCATTTCGACTTTCCATGCTCTCGGATGCCCTAAAGGAAACATTCGATCGGCTCATCGCTCGCTACCCGCTGAAGCGCTCGGCCATCGTTCCCCTGCTGCTCTTCGCCCAGGATGAAATCGGCTACATTTCGGATGAGGCCATCGAGGAGATCGCGCGGCGGGTGGGCGTGCGGCCTATCGAGGTCATCGAGGATATCTCCTACTACTCGATGCTGCGCCGCCAACCGATCGGCAGATACAACCTCCAGGTGTGCACGAACATCTCGTGCCTGCTGCGCGGGGGCGACGAAATCCTCCAACACTGTTCAAAGAAGCTGGGCATCGGCCACAAGCAGACCACGCCCGACGGGCTGTTCTCCCTGGAAGAGGTGGAGTGCCTGGGCGCTTGCTGCGGCGCGCCCGCCATGCAGGTGAATTACGACTACTACGAAAACCTCACGCCCGAAAAGGTGGATACGCTCATCGAGGCGCTGAAGAAGAAGGAACCGGGATCGAGAACCTAGGGTTTGGACTTTCGACTTTCAACTTTCGACCTTTGACCGATTCATGGGTGATCATCAAAACCCGATGCCTGGCAACCCGCTGGAGGTGAAAGTCCTCACCCGGCGGTTCGGGATTGCGAACTCCGCCTCACTCGAGGCGTACCTCGCGCCTGAAGGTTACCAGGCCCTGAAGAAAGCGCTCGAGATGAAGCCGGATGACATCATCCAGGAGATGAAGAAATCCGGCCTGCGGGGACGCGGTGGCGCCGGCTTCAACGCCGGCATGAAATGGAGCTTTGTCCCCAAGCAGACGGACAAACCCAAGTATGTGGTGTGCAACGCCGACGAAGGCGAGCCGGGCACCTGCAAAGACCGCGTGCTGATGGAATACGATCCCCACCAGCTCATCGAGGGCATTATCATCGCCGGCTATGCCATCCAGGCCCATCAGGGTTACATCTATATCCGCGGCGAGTATCGCTACCTGATGGAGATTCTGGACCACGCCCTCGCGGAGGCCTACGCGGGCGGTTACCTGGGCAAGAACATCTTGGGGTCCGGCTTCGACTTCGAGCTCTCCGCGCACACCGGTGCCGGCTCATACGAGTGCGGCGAGGAAACCGCGCTGCTCAACTCGCTGGAGGGCTTGCGCGGGTATCCGCGCGTCAAGCCTCCCTTCCCCGCTGTCATTGGCCTCTATGGTTGTCCCACGGTCATAAACAACGTGGAGACGCTCTCGAATGTTCCCCACATCGTGTTGAATGGCGCCGCGTGGTTCGCGAAACTGGGGAAACCGAACGACGGCGGCACCCGCTTGTTCTGCCTGAGCGGCCACATCGCGCAGCCAGGCATATATGAACTGCCCATGGGCTTCCCGCTGCGCCGGATGATCGAGGAGGTAGGCGGCGGCGTGTGGCACGGGAAGAAACTCAAGTGCGTGATTCCTGGCGGCTCCTCCTGCCCCGTTCTCACCCCGGACGAAATCGATATTCCGATGGACTTCGATTCGCTGGCCAAGGCCGGCTCAATGCTCGGCTCGGGCGGCGTGGTGATCCTCGACGAAGATACCTGCATGGTGAAAACGGCCTGGCGGATCATGAAGTTCTATGCGCACGAGTCCTGCGGCTGGTGCGTCCCCTGCCGCGAAGGAACGCTGTGGCTGAAGGCGCTGCTCGAACGCTTCCACGCCGGCGGTGGATTGCCCGAAGATCCGGACAACGCACTGGACATCGCTTACAACATCCTGGGCAAAACGCTTTGCCCGCTGGGCGATGCCGCAGCCATGCCCATCATCAGCATCTTGCAAAAGTTTCGGCACGAGTTTGACGAACACGTGAAACTTGGTGCCTGCCCGTTCGAGGGCCGGGATGCGGAGTTCGGAGTTCCGTGTTCGGGAAGGACTGACGTCCGAGTCAGCGTCAAGGAAGCAACGTGAATAACTACCAGGAGTTGGAAGTCTGGCAGAAATCCAAGAATTTGGCCATCGCGGCATACAAAGTGACCGAAGCACTCCGTCGCAGCGTGAAGCCCGAACCCCGAATCCCGTTGTTGATATGGCTGATTCAATTACACTGACGATCGATGACAAGCCGGTGACCGTCGCGGCGGGCACGCTGCTGATCGAGGCGGCTAAGCAGGCGGGAATCGAAATCCCGTCCTTCTGCTACTACCCGCGACTGTCGTTGCAGGGCGCCTGTCGGATGTGCCTGGTGGCAATCGAAAGGATGCCCAAATTGCAGACGGCCTGCACCACGGTGGTGAGCAACGGCATGGTGGTGCGCACCGATACTCCGGAGGTGACCAACGCGCGCAAAGCGATGCTGGAGTTTCTGCTGACGAACCATCCGCTGGATTGCCCGGTGTGCGACAAAGGGGGCGAGTGCGAACTTCAGGACGCCGTATTCCGTTACGGCACCGCCGAGACCCGTTTCCTGGAAAGCAAGCTGCACCAGCCGGAGAAGAAGTTCTCCAGCCTGGTCTACTACGACCGGCCGCGCTGCATCCTTTGCTATCGGTGCATCCGCGTTTGCGATGAGGGCATGGACGTCAACGCCTATGGAATCGGTTTCCGGGGCGCACACAGCGAGATCATTCCGAACCGCGGCGAGCATCTGGAATGCGAAGAGTGCGGAGCGTGCATCGACATCTGTCCCGTGGGAGCGCTCACCAGCGGCACTTATCGCTACAAGACCCGCCCGTGGGAACTGACCTACACCGGCACCATCTGTAACCATTGCGGGGACGGGTGCAAGACCACGCTCGCCATCCGCAACAATCAAATCATTCGCGCCAACAACCGCGACCACTCCGGGCTCAATGAGGAGTTTCTCTGTGTCAAGGGTCGCTTTGGATGGGATTTCGTTACGAGCAACCGGCGCCTTACTGCGCCCCTTATCCGTCGCCAGGGCAAACAGGAGCAGAGCACCTGGGAAGAAGCCCTCACTCTCGCCGCCGAGCGCTTGAAGGTGGTCCTGGCCCAGCATGGCCCCGAATCCATCGCCGTGATTGGTTCCAATCGAACCACCAACGAGGAAGACTACCTGCTGCAACGTTTCGCGCGGACCGTGCTCGGCACTCACAATGTAGATCACCACCGCACCGCCGACTTCTCTTCCCTGGTGCGGGCCCTGACCGCAGCCAATGCCTCCGACCGCTACGCCACAGTGCAGGACGTCTTCGAAGCTTCCAGTATCTTGCTGCTGGGGAGCGACCTGACCCATCAGCATCCGCTGCTTGCCTATCAGCTCCGCCAAGCCGTCCGGCAGCACGGGGCGCGCCTCTACGCAATCAACAGTTCTGAAATCAAGCTGCGCCGCCAAGCTAGCTACTATCTGAAAGTAAAATTGCGCGGCGAAGCCATGGCTGTGCGCGCCTTGGCCGGAAGCGAGCGGCCCGCTGCGGACCTGTGCGACGGAGGGAACGCGGAACTGGAGGCCCTGGCGCACGCGCTTAGACGTGAATCCGATACGGTCATCCTTTTCGGCGACGAGATTCAAGGCGTGGCCGTCAGCGAACTGGTGCGCTGGGGTCTGACCTTGCAAGGGAAGACGCGCTTTGTGGCCTTGGGCGATTATGCGAACTCCCACGGCGCCGCTGACATGGGCCTGCTGCCCGACACCCTGCCTGGGTATCTGCCCGTCACGGACGAGGCGGCGCGCCGGCATTACGAATCGGTTTGGGAAGCAAGAATGTTACCCACCTCGGGCCGGAACATCCGCAGCCTTCTCGAAGGCATTGAATTCGGGGAAACTAGAGCGCTGCTGGTCTTTGGTTCAAATCCGGTAAAGACGTTCAAGCTGGACCCCGCCATGGTGGGCAAGCTTGATTTCCTCTTCGTCGCTGAGCTCTTCCCGACGGAGACCGCGGAACTCGCCGAGGTTGTCGTCCCCGCAACGAGCTTCGCCGAAAAGGACGGCACGGTCACCAACACGTGCGGCGAAGTGCAGGCGCTGAAGAAAACCATGCGCAAGGCGGGGACGCGCAGCGATCTGGAAATTCTGCTGGCCTTGGCCCGCCTCTTCGGCCAGAAGTGGCCTTATCAGTCGGCGGACGATGTCTGGCGCGAGATCATGGGGCAAGTCCCGGCTTATGCGTTACCGTCGTCCAGCTTGCTGCTTGGCCGGGCGGTCGCCACCCGGCCAGAAGGGATGCCACCGACGCTCGAACGACCCGACCTGGTTTTCTCCTCGCGCGACTCGCTTTTTGCTTCCGGCACCGTCAGCCGGTACAGTTGGGCCTTAAACTCAGTGGACGAAGCCAGGAAACCTTATGGCCACTGGTTCTAATATGCCGCTTCTGCTGCTCGCCATCCTGGCAAAGGTGGGCGTGGTGCTTCTGGTGCTGCTCACGACCGTCGCCTACGCCGTCTGGCTGGAGCGGAAGGTTGTGGCGCGCATCCAGTCGCGCTGGGGACCCTATCTCGTCGGGCCGCATGGTTTACTCCAGCCCGTGGCCGATGCGTTGAAGATCTTTTTCAAGGAAGACATTGTCCCCACGGAAGTTGACCGCGTCGTATACTGCCTGGCCCCTTTCCTGGCTTTTTCCCTGGCCTTGCTATCCATCTCGGTTATCCCCTTTGGAGAATCGGTGACGATCGGCGGGGCAACAATTCACTTCCAGATTACCGACCTGAACGTGGGCCTGTTGTTTGTTTTTGCCGTGACGTCGCTGGGGGTTTACGGCGTCGCCCTGGCGGGATGGTCATCGAACAGCAAGTACTCGCTCCTGGGTGGGCTGCGCTCCTCGGCCCAGATGATCAGCTACGAACTGTCGCTCGGCCTGGGAGTTGTCGGTGTCGTGATGCTGGCCGGCAGCCTCAGCCTGCGGGAAATCGTGGAGCATCAGAGCGGCCTATGGAACGTCTTCGTGCAGCCCGTGGGTTTTCTCATCTATTTCACGGCGGCCGTGGCGGAGACCAACCGCATCCCCTTTGACCTGCCGGAAGGAGAGTCAGAGCTGGTGGGCGGTTTTCACACGGAATACAGTAGCTTCAAATTCGCCATGTTCTTCATGGCGGAGTACGCCAACATCGTCACGGTCTCGTGCCTGGCCACTCTGCTCTTCTTCGGTGGCTGGCTGGGGCCGGTATTCGGGCCCCCGCTCCTGCGGGCTCTCTTGCCGGTCTGCTGGTTCTGTCTGAAGGTTTTCTGTTTTCTGTTTCTCTATATCTGGATTCGTGGCACTCTTCCCCGCTTTCGTTACGATCAGCTCATGGCTTTCGGCTGGAAATTTCTGTTGCCGCTGGGTCTGCTGAACGTGCTGGTGACGAGCCTGGTCCTCGCCTGGCGGAGCACGTAGCGTATGGCGCCACTGTTTTACATCTTCGCGGTTCTGGCCATCCTGGCAGCGCTCAGCGTCGTGCTGCAACGGACCCCGGTGTACAGCGCGCTCTCGCTGATCGTCGTGCTCTGTTCGCTGGCCGTGGTCTATCTCCTGCTGGGAGCCGAGTTTCTGGCAGTAATCCAGGTAATCATTTACGCCGGCGCGATCATGGTGCTCTTCGTGCTGGTCATTATGTTGTTGAACGCGAGACAGGAAACGCCCAGCGACCGCAGCCGTCTGGCCCGTTGGTTGGGCGCGCCCTTGCTGCTGGTTTTTCTCGGCGAGCTCCTCTTCGCGGTGTGGGAACGTTTTCCGGCTGCCACCACGCGGGCGGCCGCCCTGCCGGACGCCGGGCCGCGGGCGGTAGGCGCCTTGCTCTTCCGCAACTACGTGCTGCCCTTTGAGGTGACGTCGATTTTGATTCTGGTGGCGGTGCTGGGCGCGGTCGTTCTGGCCAAGAAGCGGCTCTGAGGTTTGAAGCATGGTTCCTCTGGCTCACATTCTGGCGCTGAGCGTGATTCTTTTCGGATTGGGCGCGGCGGGATTTGTCTTTCGCCGGAACATCATCACGATTTTCATGTGCATCGAGCTGATGCTCAATGCCGTGAACCTGGCCTTCATCGGTTTCTCGCGCTATCTCGGGAACCTGGATGGGCAGATTTTTGTTTTCTTCGTCATCGTCGTCGCGGCGGCCGAGGCGGCGGTGGGCCTGGCCATCATTATCGCGGTCTATCGCAACCGGGGCTCGCTCAGCATCGACGATTTCGACTCGATGAAACTCTAAGAACGGCGCGACAGGAGAGTCTTTCCCAGACCAAGAAACAACGATGGAAGTTTTGCTTCTGCTCATCCTGCTTCCGCCCCTGGCCGGCGCGGTGCTCAACGGCATCTTCGGGCGGCGCTTTCCCCAGGCGGTCGTGTCTGCGGTGGCCTGCACTGCTCCTGGACTCTCGCTGCTCTTCGCGCTGCTGACGGCCTGGACATTCGCGCATCTTCCCACGGAGCCCACCCCGTACGTGCACAGCTATTTCACCTGGATCGAGGCCGGCGCCTTCCGCGCCGACTTCGCCCTTTATTACGACCGCCTCACCCTGGTGATGACGGTCGCGGTGACGCTCGTCTCCTTCCTCATCCACCTTTACTCGCGCGGCTACATGGAGCAGGAAGGCGGCTACTATCGCTTTTTCGCCTACCTCAACCTCTTCCTCTTCATGATGCTCACCCTCGTGACGGCGGCCAACTATCCGCTGATGTTTGTGGGTTGGGAGGGTGTGGGGCTGTGCTCGTACCTGCTGATCGGCTTTTACTTTCCCCGCAAGTCGGCCTCCGAAGCCGGGAAGAAGGCTTTCATCGTCACCCGCATTGGCGACGTCGGCTTCACCCTGGGGGTGGTTCTGCTTTTTTGGACCTTCGGTTCCGTGGATTTTCAGTACGTATTCACACGCCTCGAGGCGCTCCCGCCCGGATACCTCCAGGGTTCGCTGACCGCCGTCGGCATTCTGCTGTTTCTGGGCGCGGTGGGAAAATCCGCGCAACTCCCGCTGTACGTTTGGCTGCCCGACGCCATGGAAGGTCCCACGCCTGTCAGCGCCCTCATCCACGCCGCGACGATGGTCACGGCGGGCGTGTACATGGTGGCGCGCTCGCACGCGCTCTACGCGCACGCGCCGCTGGCGCTTGAGATTGTGGCAATCACCGGCTGCATCACAGCGTTTTTCGCCGCCACCATCGCCTTGGCCCAGAACGACCTGAAGCGGCTGCTGGCCTACTCGACCATCAGCCAGCTCGGCTACATGTTTGTGGGCTGCGGCGTGGGACTGTTCTCCGCCGGGATCTTTCACCTGATGACGCACGCCTTCTTCAAATCGCTCCTCTTCCTTGCCGCCGGCAGCGTCATGCACGCCCTGAGCGGCGAGTTGGATCTGAGAAAGATGGGCGGGCTGCGCCACCAGATGAGAACCACGTGGCTGACGTTCCTGGTGGCCACGCTGGCCATCAGCGGCGTCCCGGGCCTTTCCGGATTTTTCAGCAAGGACGCAATTCTGGCCGGCGCCCGCCAGGGGCCGCTGGGTGACCCACGGCTCTACTGGCTGGCCACGGTGACCGCGGGGCTCACAGCCTTTTACATGTTCCGCGCGCTGTTCATGGCGTTCCACGGCGCGTCGCGCGTGGAGCCTGCTCTCGAGCCGCACGTGCATGAGAGCGGGGGGAAGATGACCCGGCCGCTCCTGGTACTGGCCTTCTTTTCGGTGGTAGCCGGTTACGTGAGCCTGCCCAAGGCCCTAGGCGGGGGCGAGTGGTTTCACCACTATCTCCAACCCGTGTTTGCCTCGTCGGAGGCCTTGTTGAGCTCGACTGCCGCCCCCGCCGCTGGGCACGCTCCCAGCGGACTCGCGGTGATGGGGACCTCCGTGCTGTTTGCCGGCGCCGGCTTCCTCCTGGCTTACCTGGGCTACGTGAAGTTCACGGGACTGCCCAGTCGCCTCACTGAGTACTTCCACGGGACGTATCAGTTGCTGGTCAACAAGTATTACGTCGACGAGGTTTACGACTGGCTCATCGTTCGGCCCCTCCGCCGCGGCTCAGAGGTTTTCCTCTGGCGCATCGTGGACGCCGCAGCGATTGACGGCCTGCTGGTTAACGGCAGCGCCCAGGCAACCGCCGGCGCCGGTAACCTCCTGCGCCGTATGCAGTCGGGCAACTTGCGAAGCTACGCCACTTGGGTATTGCTCGGCGCTGTGCTTTGGCTAGGCTACATCCTGCTGCGCTGAGGCAGAGAGAACGCGGCAGACGTTGGCGAGCGGTTTTCACTCATGGCTTGGTGGCTCAATCATCCTCTCTCGGTCCTGACGTTCCTGCCTCTGGCGGGAGCGGTGGTCATCGCCTTTTTCGGCCGCGCCGCGGCGGCGCGCATCCGCTGGGTAGCACTCCTTGTTTCCCTGCTGGACTTTGCCCTGGCCCTCACGGTCTTTCTTGATTTCAGCCCCAACCAGCCGGGGATGCAGTTCGTCGAGCACCGCCCCTGGATCGCCGCGCCGCCGATCAGCTACCACCTGGGCATCGACGGCCTGAGCATGCTGCTCATCCTGCTGACGGCGTTCCTGACGCCGCTCTGCGTGCTCGCTTCCTGGACCAGCATCACCAACCGGGTGAAGGAATTCTTCCTCTTCCTGCTGACGCTGGAGACCGGAATGATCGGCGTGTTCGTCTCCCTCGACCTATTCCTCTTTTTCATCTTCTGGGAGGCAATGCTCATCCCCATGTATTTCCTGATCGGCGTGTGGGGACACGAGCGGCGCGTGTACGCCGCCATCAAATTCATCCTCTACACGATGCTCGGATCGGCGCTGATGCTGGTGGGCATCCTCTACCTCTACAGCGTTACGGGAACTTTCGATTTCATAACTATCGAACGCCAGCTCGCCGCCGGAGTGACAAATCTATCCGGCTCGGCGCAGGCCTGGCTGTTTCTGGCCTTCTTCCTGGCCTTTGCCATCAAGGTGCCGATGTTTCCCTTTCACACCTGGCTGCCCGACGCGCATGTCGAGGCGCCCACGGCCGGCTCGGTGATTCTGGCTGGCGTGCTGCTGAAGATGGGAACCTATGGCATGCTGCGCTTTTGCCTGCCGCTTTTCCCGCAAGCTTCGCGGGATTTTGCGCCTTTCATCAGCGTGCTTGCCATCGTCGGCATTCTCTACGGGTCACTGGTGGCGATGGTACAACCGGATGTGAAGAAGCTGGTAGCTTACTCCTCGGTGGCCCACATGGGGTTCGTGGTGCTGGGGATATTCACCTTCAACGTGAGCGGCATGGAAGGCGCCATCTATCAGATGTGCAGCCACGGCGTCTCTACCGGCGCGCTCTTCATCCTGGTGGGCATGTTGTACGACCGGCGCCACACGCGGCTGATCAAGGAGTTTGGAGGTCTCGCCACCACGCTTCCGGTGTATAGCACCTTCTTCATGATTGTCGCGCTCTCCTCGCTGGGCCTGCCCCTGCTGAACGGCTTCGTGGGAGAGTTCCTGATTATCTTGGGCGCGTTCCATGCCCGTCCGCTGTTCGGCGCCCTGGCCGCGCTGGGCGTGGTGCTGGCGGCTGTGTACTTGCTGTGGATGTACCAGCGCGTCTTCTTCGGCGCCGTCACCAACGAGAAGAACCGCCATCTCCCGGATTGCACGGGACGGGAGAAGATTATCCTGGTAGCTGTGGTGCTGGTCATTCTGTGGATGGGGATTTATCCTCAGCCTTTCTTGCGGCGCTTGGACCTGTGCGTCGCCCAAGTCATTCACCGCGTGCAACCCGGTCCGACGTCCCTGGCGCGCCCGCAGCCCATCCAACTCGCGGAGCGGAGCCGATGATTACTGTCCAGGCCGATGATCTCGTCCGCATCCTGCCCCAGGCCATCCTGGCCGGCTTTGCCATCCTGGTGATGGTGTTTGAACCGTTCCTTCCCGCCGCACGGAGGACGTTGCTGGGCTGGTTCTCGCTCTTCGGGGTGATTGCCGCCGGCGCCGCCACCATCCGAACTTCCTTCTCGCCGGGCCTCGCGTTTGGCAACAGCATCTCAGCCGACCGCTTCAGCCTGTTTTTCATCTGCCTGTTCTTGCTGGTCGCGGCACTGACTCTGCTCGGCTCCTTCCACTACCTGGAACGCGAAAACATCAACCACGGGGAGTTTTACGCACTGCTCTTGATGGCCACCGTGGGAATGTGCTTCATGGCGGCTTCTACGGAACTCATAATGATTTTTCTGGGTCTCGAAATTTCCTCGCTGGCCACTTACGTGCTAGCGGGCTTCAAAAGGCAGGACGCGCTCTCCAACGAGGCTTCCCTGAAGTACTTCTTGCTGGGCTCATTTGCCACGGCCTTCTTCCTGTATGGAATCGCCTTCGTTTACGGGCTGACCGGCACCACTAACCTCCTGGTGTTGAGCGCGCAGCTCGGCCGGTCGGGCGATTTCCGGCCGGGGGCAGTGTTCGCCTGGGTCGCCCTGCTCCTCATGTTTGTGGGCTTGGCCTTCAAGGTCTCAACCGTGCCCTTCCACGTCTGGACGCCGGACGTCTACCAGGGCGCGCCTGCACCCGTCACCGCATTTCTCTCCGTGGGGCCGAAGGCAGCCGCCTTCGCTGTTTTGCTGCGGATATTTCTAGGGGCTTTTGCGTCGGCGGGCTC
>Ga0315288_10001266_pt1 | contig 32638 bp, 29 predicted proteins | sample YL17G11_20_MG_FD_203454 | JGI IMG/M metagenome (GOLD analysis project Ga0315288, IMG submission 203454) | Sediment microbial communities from Yellowstone Lake, YNP, Wyoming, USA - YL17G11_20 | ecosystem: Environmental > Aquatic > Freshwater > Lake > Sediment | place: USA: Wyoming | collected...
CCATGGCAACAATATTTATCGGAACCTTAACCGTTGATAAATGTCAGCCAGTCGTCTTGGAGCGACTCCCGTCTTCCCCACAAACCCTTTATATATATTCTAATTTGAAATCGATTCAAATAGGTTTTGGATGTCAAAAACGCCAACGTAAATCCTGCCAGCGAGCGAGAATGGTCCCTATGATTCCCCTTTTCCTCCAAACCCCTTACTTTTCTTTATCCAAGAGTGACATCGGGAGGATTCGAAGCTTCAGAGGATTGACAACAGGCCTTTTTTCGCGATTTTTCACCGTTTTTTACCTTATATCGATAATAGCTAAAAAGTGGTGAATTGAATCAAAGCGTCAAAACCTTTTCAAGGCTTTTTCCGATTCCTCTCCAGACGAACGAAGCGGGCTCGATGGGATTCGCAAATCTCGCCCACGGGCCTATCACACTTCGATTCCTTGGCGTCTTTATCAATTGTTCGCTCAATTGAACAGGATAAGGGATTTATGCGCTAGAATCGAAGCGATCCTATCATCAGGGAATAAGCGTCTTTCTGAGTTTTGCACTAGGGATGTGAGAAGGGGGTCGTCTCCTTTTCGAAAAACCATGTGGGTGGTTCGAACTATTTCTGGAGGAAATGGCGGACCACTCCCCCTCTCTCAAGCGCTAATTGCTTCGCAGGAGATAAGGTTTCTTCAAAGAATGGTGCCAAATAGGACGGCGAATGAAATACTATAAGTGTTCCTTGACAATCCGAACGAACTCGGCGATTGAAAACGGTTTCTGGATGAAGTCTACTGCACCGTTTTCTATTGCCATTTTTCTTGCCCTCCCGTCCGCGCTCACGAAAAGCACCTTCGCATTTGGATCCATCCGATGGATCTCGATCATGCATTCGACACCGTTCATCTTTGGCAGACGGTGATCCATAATGATGAGATCCGGTCTTTCCTTTGCATTTTTGATCTTCGCTATCGCTTCCTCGCCGGTGAACGCCCAGTCTACGGTCTTTGCGTCGATAATTTCGAATAGCCTCTGGTAGACGTCGATAAATGCGTCCTCGTCTTCTATGACGAATATCAGCGAAGTCGTTCAATCACCTTTTGGCAGGATAATGATGACTTTGGTCCCCTTCGTTGGATTTCCTGGCGTCCTGTCTTCTATCCTGAATTCTCCGCCTAGGTATTTAACGATGGATGCGCAGAAAGGAAGGTTGGAGGCGACGCCTTTGAATTCCCTTTTCGTTATCGATAGGAGATTAGTAAGACGATCCCTCTGGTGATTGCGCATGCCGGGCCCATTATCGGAAATTTCTATTTGCCAGAACGCTTTATTGGGCTGCCCCTCGAGCGAAATGACCTTCACCTCGATTCTGGAGCCATCAGTTGGCGAATATCTGACGGCATTGTCAAGGACGTCATGAAACACACCCTCAATCCATTTCCCTCCCTTGACAATTATTCGATCGACCGAAGGAATGTCATATTCGATTGTGAAGCGTTTCTCCATCTGCTCATTGCGGATTGTATCTTCAGTTGCTGAGAGGATTGTCCTGAGATCCATGGATTCTATCTCGTCCGGATGCGTCATTCCCATCTCTTCCAGTTTCCTAAGATTCCTAATTAGGGAATCCGCTCGTCTGCACTGTTTCTGAATATTGCCTGCTTTGTCTCTTATCTCCTTGGGGCTTCGTTGATCGGAGAACATCATTTCCGAATACGCCATTATCGGGGATATGATATTTGCAATATCATGCGCCAGAAAATCAAAATATGCCTTGGCCCTTGTCTTTTCTTCTTCGAATTCCTTAGACTTAAGTTCCAATTTCCTGAAGGATTCCAAAAGAGCTTTGTGCTCTTCCTCAAGTTTCTTTCCAGTCAGACGCAGTCTCCGGGAAGGCATTATTATCGATTCTCGGAGAAGCGCTAAGAGTACGAATAGGAAGCTGAAGAAGATGAACACGTGCCCCATCAGATTTATTATGCCAAACTCGTTTCCAAACAATGTGAAGGAAAGCTCTCCGAACGTCCCTACGAGCAATGCGGCTGCAAGATAGATGCTGGTCAAATCTTTATGGCTCGTTCCCAGGCGCCAATATCCGATGATTCCTATTATGAAAAGGGAAATTATCGCAAACTCCAAGCCCCTTTCAACCCAACTGACACCCCCTCCTTCGAGATAGAGGTGAGGGAGCGAAGCACCAGATAGCAGAATAATAAGCAGCAATGAAATCGAATATAGGATAGCCGCTGAGATCGATGCCACAACGTCGAAAGTCCTGACTACCGACTTGACCGGGAAAAAGGCGACTACTAGCAAGGGAATGATCATCGTGAATCTTGAGAAAATCCAGAAATAGGTTGTGGTGTCGAAAGTGGATTGGTGCGATGAAGTGGCCATGCCGGGGTATGACAAAACATGAAAGAGTTCGAGCAGACCCACAGCGAAGAATGTCACTCCAAGTAAAAGGCTCTGCATCTCCTTCGTAATGCTTCCAGAAGACAATCTGATGCCAAATATGCTGAGACATACCGAGATCGCGAATATCTCCAATATCATATGGGCAATATTGAAAACCTGGGGCGAAAGAACTGTCAACCCGGTGTTTGTCTGCACAACTGTGACGATGGAGAACACAGAAGCGCACGTGATGAGTATCAAAAGGATAGCTACATCTCGTTCAATCTTGATTCGTATCATGGACTTTTGAACACCTTTAACCTTCGGTTAGTAGCAACTTCCTCATATCGTTCATGATTGTATTCTCAAATCTAGGGTGACTCATAAATCATGAGAGGTCGGTTGCCTAATATGTGCGCCATTTTCCCCGTTCCATTATGCTCTCAGCAGGAGATAAGGTTTTCTCAACAGACATCAGATCCCATTTATCCTTCATCGATCTCATCATTCCTGGCCCAGAATCCCCTCGCCAGGAGATAAGGCTTTTTCCGATTCCTCTCAGCCGAGATAAATGCTTTGACGAAGGCAAATCTAACTCAGAGAACTTTGCCGCAATGTTCGCAGAATGTAGAATCCCCCTTGATCGTCTTACCACAGTGCCTGCAGAATTTCGTGCTAGAAGTATCAATCGTATTCTTTGGTAATTGTGATGGCTGTTGAGGTCGTTGTATAGGTTGAGCACCCCTTAGACTTCCTGCTTTTTCATAACAGTGAAGCTCTTCCCATAATTTTGCCGCATCTTCGTATCTGCCAGAAGCTTCGGCATTTCGCGCAGCTTCCACTTTTCCAGATAATATATAATAATAACTATCATTCGTAATAAAATTGTTACATTTAGGACATTCATAGTTTATTACATATTTATTATCCCAAACTTTCACTGTCTTTTTGGAAATATACGGTCTACATGTTTCATTATGCGAGTCCCGGTAAGTAATTATTTTCTTTAGATTTACTGGAGCTCCGCAAACAAAGCAGCCATTTGGAAGATACTTTTCTATGAATTTCAATTCATTTTTCCTCTTCCACTCAGGAGCACAATCTAAGCAGACTGGCGGATAAACTGGATCACTGCATTTCAAGCAAATACTTCTATGACAAATTTCGCATGGTCCTCTTGCTGCCAATGGATTTAATGTTCTGCATTTTTCACAAATGACCATATCCCCACTATCCCTGCATCCCTTCCTCAGGAGATAAGGGTTTTTCCTGATTGCTCTTCGAAAATCTCGTTTTTGCAGACAAGGTATATACGCCACAAAATCGATATACTAAGGGGAGGGGGAGTCGGCGCAACTCAATAAAGAAGAGGAACTGCTCATAATCAGGCACGTGCATTTCGCATCGAGCAGGATCGAGGATGGCAGGCCACCTTCCGAGGACAAGCTTGGCTCTTTTTCGAGAATGTTCCCCGACCTCGTTTCAGTCCTGACGAAGATCCAGCCCGAAGAGGCGTTTGAGATATTTGGCAGGTACAAGGACCACCCGATCTTCCGCAAGGACATCGGCATCATTCTCACGTCGGAAGGGAGGAAATGGGTGGAGAAAGGGCTGGCGCTAATGAGGGAGCATGCGAGCGCAAAGCAGAATCCTTAAGTCGTTTGACATGCTTTTTCCGATTCTTATCCAACGATTGGAAGTGCGGATGCCGGGATTCGAACTGGGCGTAGCCAGGCGTTCTTTTTTGATTTCAATTACGGGGGAATTTGCATTTTGATTTTTCTAGGGAGAGAACGCATCTAACCCCCTTATCCCCCTTTCATTGCAGGAGATAATGGATGGCTTTTGACCATCAGTCTTCAAACGATGATTCTCTAAGTCACATTGGAAGGGGCATACCTGATGATACTCAGGATTTGAAGGCATATTCCAGCTTGTCATCGATAGCGTCATGATACACCGCATATACCTTGTTGCCCGGCCCGATAGCGATGACTGGATACCAACCAATGTCCCCCGTGTCGATAGTATAGATGACCCAGCTGCCTTGGACGTTTGTTGCATACTCGAGATCGTATGCCGTGTTGTTCATGTAGATGATGTGAATCTTGTCATTCGAATCGATGGCTATCGGTGCCCAGCTCTCAGCCCAGTAGGGACCTGAGTCAATCGCTTGATATTGCCAGCTTCCTCCGATGTTGTTCACATACATTATCTTCTTGCTTGTGCAATTTGTGTAGGTGATATGCACATAGTTGGTCGAATCGACGGCTATGCAGGGCCACAAGCCGATGTTCCCAGCGTCTAGAGTCGATATCACCCAACTTCCACTTGAGTCCGTGAGATATTTTACTGAGTTTTTCGTTGCATCCCAATACACGACATGCAACTTCCCATTTGAATCCATTGTGATCGGTGCATAATTATAGAGTCCACCATTACTAATGTCCAGTGTGTGATTCAACCAACTCCCACTTGCATTTGTGGCATATTTTAGATAACCACTGTCTAAATCCGCATATGTTATGTATGCTCTAGAATTATTGTCAACCGTGATGCATGGATATATTCCGAGATTTCCTGCGGCAATTGTTGAGCTTGTCCAGCTACCGCCGGCATTTGTCATGTACACAATGCTGTTGGCACTCGTATCGAAATAGCTTATATGCACCTTATTGTTCAAGTCCAATGTCATTGTCGGCCAGCGACCGACCATGCCGGTGACGAGGGTAGAATTCGCCCAGCTCCCTCCCGAGTTTGTCGCATATCTCAGATTCTTCAAGGAATCCGTATAGATGACATGCAGGTAACCATTCGAGTCAACGTCCATCGATTGGTCATCCTCCCAGGATGCCCACCCTGGATGATCGATAACGAATCTAGTCCAATTCCCTGACCCAGTTTGGATTGGGGTTGCATGTGTCTCGTTTGATCTTATGCTTTCTCCAACAGAGTTCAATGCGGATGCCTGATAGTAATAAGTGATGCCATTCGTAAGACCTCCATCCGTATATGATAGGGTGTTCCCAACCTCGATGAGGAAAATCTCAGCACCGCTAGATGTGCCGCGATAGATTCTGTAGTTCGTTATCGCCGATCCTCCATTGCTCGATGGTGCTTGCCAGCTAAGAGAAATACTACCATTTCCAGCGACAGTGACAAGATTCCTTGGCGCTTCGGGAACCATAGGACCAGATGACGGTACAGCACTGACCTCATTCGAACGCCTTCCTTCTCCAAGAAGGTTCTTTGCGCAGACGATATAGTAGTACGTAACGCCATTTGTCACATTATTATCGACAAAAGTATAACCATTTGTGAAGTTCACCAGGAGAGATTCGGTTCCACTTGCAGTACCGCGATATATGCGATAACCTTGCATCTGCAATCCTCCATTGGACAGTGGTGAGTTCCATGTCAACGTCACTTTTGTATCATCTGCAAGAGCCACGAGGTTCCTTGGTGAGGAAGGCGAAGCATAGGTAAGGAACGGTTGATGGCGTATATCAAAGAGAATCACATCTGCGTTCATCTTCCAAATGCAGACATCGAGTTCCAGCTCAAGATAACATGAGACACCCGGTCCGAATTCAAATTTCACTCGAGGTTCTTGCCCGACAGTCAAAACCTCGAAGAGATAGGGCGATAGGTAGATTCCTGCTTTCCCGACCCCTCCATAGATCTCCGTGACAAGCCCGACATAGATGAACTCGTCAAATTCGAGAGAAGCTGATATGTCTACTGATCCAAGGTTCAATTCCAGGTTAGTCTGGCCACTGTTAATATCATTCCATTGCCCATTAGTGAATTCCCGCCCACAAGTTGATATGTATTCGTAGGAAAAGTCCGCAGCTATTGCTGAGACTCCGAGAATGGCTTTGAACCCTGCTTCGACTGAGAGGTCAAAATCAAAAGTCACTGGTATTCCACATATTGGCACTACCAAACCGCCAAGAGGAAGGTCTAGCAAATGTATTTTCTTCTCAAGCAAGTCATTATCACTTGATAGGTAGCCAGTTATCGTGATCCCATTGAATTCAATTTTCTCAGTCTGTGTCGCTGAAAATCTCGCATATTGAAGAGGGGCCCAGAATTGGAGCAAATCGACATTTATCTCCAAATTGACCTCAATTCTCGATGATAGCTTCAATTCCTCGACGGACAATGATACACCGTTCTTGTATCGCTGGTTCTGTTCATCCCACCAATCAATAGATATTCCGACATTCGGAATGCTTATTTCAAACAAATCCTTCTCAATCGAATATTCTGATTTTGCGCTCTCCGATTGGATTCTAACACGATATTGCTCCCCATTGCTGGAAAGAGTCTGCGAGCTATTCAATGGAGATATTGTCGCGGTCGCATTATCAGGTTTAAGATGGAAAGTAGTATTCTGTCTTCCTTTTTGGATCACATCTGACAATGAAGCGTTGGTCGTTTGCACCGTGACGATATTCTCATTATTCTGGACATCTGTGATTTTCCTAAGATAACCGTGATCGCTTGTGCCCACGATGTAATCGCCGACAGAATAATTGAGTGTGCCTGGATTCGACGAATAGATGAAGGTGATAGAATCGTTTCCGACTATAACATTCTGTAAGCTGGGGTTGCTTTCGGGGCGCCTTAATTTGTCGCTCAGGACCGTATCGCCAGTAGGTGTAGGCGGCGCGGATGCTATGAAAAGCACTGAAAACGCAGTCAGAATCATGATTACTACAATAAATACAGCGAAGAAAGCAGTCCTACGTTTACTCTGCTTCCCTTTGGTTGCCTTTACAGCCATCGGTTGAGGGATTTGACGTTCTACTAGTTGCCGAGGTGCTTTAGGCAGCTCTTTAATTGAAACTGGACCTTTTGCATTTGAAGAGGATTTCAATTTGCGTACTACTTGCGGTTTTGCCATTGCCTCAAATTTGAATCCCTTTATCCGGAGATAAAGATTGGTATGTAGAATTGCATCCCTCGTCCAAGATAAATGGGACCTCGTGCTTTCCGAGCCAGCATCTCCCTGAAAAAGTTCAATCAGTTGGGATTGAGGAAAAACCTTTCGAGGCTTTTTCTGACCCACTCAGCCGAGATGAATGCTTTGACGGATACCACGTCAGAGCTTTTTCTGAAAGCCCCCCTCTGACACGTTATCACTCGATTCCGGAGAAGTCGTGGGCTCTTTATCACTTGAGTCCGAAGAAGTCATGGTATGCAATGTGGCTGAACTTTCGTTAGCAATGATACCTTCTATTCGCTTGACGAAACTATGAAAAGCTTCCCTATTTGGTTCATCTTTTTCATTTTCGAATAACTTTTCATATGGTCCAGTGCGAGTCAAGAAGAAAGTTGTTTCACGCATGATCATTTGTTCTGCGGCCCGATGATTCTTCCATCGTCCCCTGAATTGATATACACTTTCAAGAGCGATGATGATAACGACAGCTGCACTTAATGCGGTGGTAATTGCAATCGAAAATGGGGAGTTAATGTTGACAATAATTGGTACAATGGCGCCAAGAATAACGGTAATGGAACGCATAATAATGAAGCAGCGTTTTTCTAATTCGGCATTTTTGTAATAATAAGCCATCATTTCTTTTACTCTAACATTCAGATAGTTTTTTACATTAGAGTCCGTGATCTTACCTTCGTCGATATACGTACTTAATAGATTGTAATAGGAATTTTCTTTTTGTGTCTCTTTTTTATCTGTTTGCATCTCCAATTCCTCCACGTGAAAATCCACTTGTTAGTAGATAAGCCTTTTTCCCGATTCCTACTCAAAACGAGGTGGGACCACCCGGCACCGAATGGGGTTCGCTAGCTGAAATCTAATTTGCAGTCTGGGGTTTTCGGGAGAACGAATCAACCCCCTGTCATTCTTCTTTATCGTCTATCGTTTCCTCAAGTCTCTTTACCCTTTCTTCAATCGTTGGATGCATTCCATCCAAGAAGAAAATACTCAATCTATCCAGTGGCGATTGTTTGCTCTTCGGCTCACTTTCAAGTGATTTTAGTGCTTTTCCGAATAATGACGAAGTCTTTCGAACCCCCCAATTGACTTTCATCTTAGTTGCCGAAACTTTATCGCATTCGTACTCGTCCATTTGGATCGGGTCTTGAAATATCCTGAATGAGGATAGAAGTAATAAGACCCAGAAAGGAGTAATTACTAACCAAATAATCTGAGAGGAATTGAAATCAAAATCATTGAAATAATATACCAGAAGCATCGCATATGCTAGAATCAACAAATCCATCTCAAGGATGAAGATTGAATAGCTCTTCTGATTGAGATGAGCTTCTTCGTGTAGAAGGACGGGTCTCAAATATTCAGATTCTAGACCGGCAAATTTCTCATTATATCCTATTTTTCTTACTGGAAATCTAATGGCTCTGAAATTACCATGTTTGGATTTCTTTAGCTTCTTTGCTTTTATGATTAGTCCTTTGCTTCTCAAATCATCAAAAACTATATCGACATTAGCCATTTCCACTCACTCAGGTCATTCCTTCGTTAGGTGATAAATATTCTCTCAATCTTCAGCCTCGCATCGGTCCGAGAACCCCTCTCTCTAGTCTCCCCACGGAAACCCCCCCTATCTCGAACGATCTCGACGCGAGGGTGTCCGAGCTAGGGGAAAGGGATTGACATGGCCTCAAAGTGGTGAGTGTGCGCGCATTAGGAGATATATTGACTGATTTCATCGGGGATTTTGGCTGCGTCCCCGTCGGCGAATCTAAACTGAATGGGATAAATTGTGCCTTTGAAACCTGGCAATCTTTTACTTATGTCCTTTGCATGCGGTCCAACGATTATTAACTTGGTGAATTGATTCGATTCTTCTTCAAAGACATTACTTATGACCTGGTCGCCAAACGAATAACCAATTACAATCCAAATATCATTCTTTTTTAATTCGTAATTAAGTCTTTCGAATAAACACACATACGGGTCCAAATAGAGTTGTTTTTCTTCAATCGGGTAAATCATGACTTGACTTTTAAAAACTTCACCGCTTGCCTTCTTTCCTCCTTTCGGAATTACTTGTAGCTTCTGAATTTTACCATCTTGATCTTGCCACCAACATAATGACCCGTGAAGTTTGTACAATCTTAAATCATCGGATTGCAATAATCTTCTATTCCATTTTCCATTAGGTTCAAAGCCTGTTATTATCTCTCTTTGCGCGAATTTCTCCCAATAAGTTTCCAATATTACATCATAGTTAGTCGTAAATATTGGCCATTTACAGTACAATCCTCCGTCCATTGTCCCATAACTGCTTACCCCACCGACTTTAGACCAATGGTTGGCGACATTAGTAAAAAGAAATTGAAAATATCTCTCGATATCAACATGAGTATCTTCGTTGATTTCACACGCGCTTTGGACATAATCAATAAATCTGTTCTTTAATTGTTTTGCAGTCTCAATAACATCCTGGCCATAGACTTTATTTACATCAATCGGTTTAACGGTTTTCATTTCGTGAATTGACATTTTATTTGATTTTCTACTAGCTGAGAATAAAGTAGGAATATTGATTCTATCCGATGACCAATTCGCTATGCTGTCTACAACTGAAAAAACAGCTTCGAGATCGACAGGCCTATCGGTTGTGTTTTCAAGAAATCTTACTATACTTTCGAATAGGTCCTTTTCATCATGTGCGTTCTTGTCTTGTTTCAATATTTCGTTCAATTCTTTGACCATATCCTGCATTGTAGGAATTCCGAAAGGTGCCGATGCGCCTGCGCCAAAGAACCACAATAATCCGGACATATTGCCCCAATTCCTCGCTCGGTCATTCCCTCGTCAGGAGATAAGGCTTTTTCCCGATTACGCTCAAACAATAAGAGCGATGATTACTATGATAAAACCGGCGATGATTATAGCCACAGGAAAGAAGTAGATTCAAAGGCTTCAACGGGCATCGTCAAGTCTTGTCATTCTTTTCTTACGAGAATCATTTTTCAGAATTCTCTTTGCTACCTCATTAAGCTCATCGAGACTATCTTGGTCGTCAAGTCGATTCATGAGAGCAGAGGAGATTGTCGAAGGAACATCTTCGCTCTGATCCGTATCATCGACAAAATCTGGCCTTATTTCCTTCTCGTCTGAAAGGTAATTAACAAGAGTCTTTTTCATCCGTTTTTCGAGGGATTTGGCCACATCTGCCAATTTGATATGATTCTCATCCGATGCATCAAACTCTATCCCAAAATGATCCATCATCTTTACAGGAAGTGTATAGATGCCGGGCGGTTCTCCCAATGCTTTATCCATAACAATCTTGTTGAAAATGGGACTATTGAACAACCCCATCATCCAGTATGCCTCTTCTTCAGAATCAACGGCAATTGAATGAAGCAGATTATCGCAAATTACTCCCCCAGCTGGAAGATAGGTTTCATCGATGATCTCTCCTCCTTCAATGGTCTGCAATTTAACAGCATCATATGGTAGCCCTAAAGCTGTAGTTCCTTTTGGATTAAGCACGGCTGCATAGAATGTACGAGATCTTGTGTGGACGACCCGAATCGACTTCGGTTTCTGATTCGAGAGAGTTTTCTGATAATCAAGGCGATCTGTCACCAAATCGGATGATTTATCCGTCTTCGTCTTATCCCAAATTTTCTGTGCGGTTCTTGTCCAATCTGCAATTGCAGTTTCATCCAAATCGTCCTTTGGTTCCATCCATCCCTTTAATCGACCGGTCCTGTAGTCTGCAAGGTCATGTCTGACTGAAATCACGGCTTGCTTTCCTTTACCTTTTATCTCGGCTGGGATATGAACGACATAGCGATGAGCAAGGGCAAACGGTACAAGCCACGCTGATGTTACGACTGTGAATATATTTGTAAGGGAAATCCGCCCCGCAATCTCAATCCCTCGCCATTTTTCTTTCTCAACGCCAGTACCCGATACATCTTTCGCCCAACGAGCTGTCTTTGCGAGATACTTACCTTCATCACGAGCCGGAATAGTCTGATATTTTCCTCCAATTTTTCTCCTGTATGTATTGAATTCTATGGCCCAGAGTGGGATAGGTGTAATAGTCGCTCCTTGATTTGATCTGTAATGACCTTCCTGCTTTGCAACTTTGAGATTAACGCTTTTTTGGTAGACTGATAGATCAACCTGGGTGTAAAATTTTTGAGGTATATCCGAGAGTTCTGCATCCCTCGTTGGGAGAACCCCTTTGAGGACGGTGACCTTCATTTTCTCACCTCGGCCACAAGGATCGCACTCGGGAGGCTATGAGGGAAGGGATATGGAGCAATATCCTCCAAGTCATATGCTTTAACTAGATTGAAACGATCGCCAGCGGTCAAAAGGGTGATAAAGGGCTCATGTGCCGGACTGTCAAGTACCGATAAAGGGAAGACAAAACCGATGCGACCAGGAGCCTTGATGAAATATGATGATGCAAAGAAGAATGCAACTGCAAGATTGAAACTCGTCTTTGTCTGAGAATTGGGAGTAACCCCACATTGAGAGGCTATTGTTTCCATATTGTCTTGAATACTCTTTCTCGCCTCTCTAAAGCTGAGCCAGGGGGGATTTCCAACTACAACATTGAATTTACCCCGTAAGAGTGGAGGAATTCCATAATTACGAAGAACAAATTTCCACAGGTTATTACCGTATTTCCTACGGAGATCTTGCATGGTTCGGAGCAATGCATGCTGGTATTCAATCAAATCCTTATCTTTAGTGTTAGGGGGAATGTCGGATCCACCTTCTTCGATTAAATCCCCGACTTTGTTGATCCAATAATATACCTCATCCGGTGACAACCTTAGAAGAATCGGAATGGAAATCTGAGGCGTGACCGGTGCCGAAATAATCAATGATTTGGATGATTCGTCGGCGAGTTGTCTCTGTTCTTGACTCGAGAATCTGGGTAGTACAAGGGTATCTGCTACATACACTCGAGGTCTTATTTCGGCTAGTTGTTGCTTACCTTTGAGAATTGTCGCAATCGCAAGATAGAGATTGGTCCTTGCAAGTATGACACTTAGTGGATTGACATCAATCCCCCATATCTCATCAAGCAATTGACCGAAGGAATGTTCGGAAATCTTACCCTCTTTAGAGAGAAGAGATGCTTTCTTTCTTAGAGCCATCACAAGGAAAGTTCCACTGCCGCACGCTGGATCAAGTACTCTATCAGAATGATGCTTAATGGTATCTTCGATAATCAATTGCGCCATCCATTTAGGAGTGAAGAATTCCCCGAGCTCGTGTCGGGTATTTGCGTCGACCACTCCTTCGTAGAGATGACGGAAAACATCATCTGAGTACTCATCTGAGAATCTCTGCAACGCTCTAAGTAAGGTACCAATGAATTTGCCAGGGTTTGACCCATGCGCCAACCAAACAAAGAAATCATTGTCATCCGATGTGCGAATTCCTGCTTTTGCAATCGCTTCTCCCGTGATAATTGAATCCGGACTGGAAATCAATGATTTTGAAAGTCCATCCTCCCCTAGCGTCACAAGTGCAGAGAGGGTCTTTGCGAGGAGAGCCAAATATGTGTGTCTAAGAAAAAGTTCTATGCCCCCTTGCAGAACGGGTCCATCAATTTCTTTAAATGATGTTGACTTGTGGAGCTTGATTACTATCGATTTCAGATCATCCCCATGATTTGCCCACTCTAAACATCTTGCATGGAAATTATTATAAACGAAAGAGAATAGTTCAAACCAAGGAAGAAATTTTGAGGTAAATTCAATCGGATTCTTCTCCAAGATATATTTGACCTGAGCTACAAGCTGAGAGCGAGCCTCATTGAATGCCGGGCCAGATGGCCGGAAAGCTTCTGCAATTGCTTCTGCTGTCGGCATCGGTCTGTCCTTCTTATGGCGAATTGTTGTGAGGCCAACCCAAATGTTGTCCGATAGTTCTTCATCTTGACTCCCGGCATCCAATTGAAATGAATGGAAATTGAATAATTCTTCCCCTGCGAGAACATAGAAACGCCAAGATTGACCATCAGTTGCAATGCCTACTGGAGAAATATCCCCCTCTTCTTCCAGCTTCTCAAGAATGCGTTTTACTTGCGGTTCAGCATCGGTGATCTCATCGATAAGAGATCGTTTCGTCTCTATCCCGACCGAATCCTGGACAACTATATCTGCTCTCCCGCTAGATTTTCCCTTAATGATAACCTCTGTTTTGAATTGATTTCCCTTTATTCCATATAGGTGCTGAAACGCGCTTATTAACCAGACAGTGATGTCATTTGCCGAGAAGCTCTTACGACTTCTGATTTCAAATAGATCCGAAATTAGGCTCATAGTCAGATGACATGAAATGAATTGGTATCTATTAAGCTCACTGCTTACAATAAGCTGGAACGAACTCTATTTCATTTAGTAAAAACTGCCCCAATATCGCTTATACCATTTCCAACCGCGAACCTCGGTCTGAGAAGATAAGGCATTTCCGACAGAAGGCAGGGACTTCAATATGCCAGCATACTCGTTATGCGTTCCCCTTACCTCCTTGGCCTTCCCGATTGAAATGCTCCCATGAAGGCATGGGCCTCCAGTCAAATGGGAACTCCCAGAGGAATCAGATTCTCCTATCCCTAACACACGAGAACATCTTGGACAGAACCTGGATTCGATATCGGCTTTCTCCCACGATGATGGTAACATGACCGCAAGTCTTATGATTCACTTATAAAATCAGGAACTAGAAAGGAAATGGCAGAGTTGGAATACAAAACAGCTGAACTACGCCGACCGCTCGGATGGATCAGTACATTATTGACAACAGTCTTGATTGCTAATTCAATTACCATATACTTGCAGAATCATAGCCTCGATGGATTATTCAGAGAACCAATACTCATTGCTATCCTGATTCTTTGGATTTCTAGTAGTTTAATTTATCTGTCATGGCGCAAAATTGATTGGTTATTTTGGCGCCTATTATGGAGAATTAGATTCAGAAACCCAGCAATTGGCATCCTAGCTGAGAATAATCTAAGACCGATCGGCTCAAAATATGGACCAAATGCGTGGAAAAGAGCTTTCACTGATATAGATTATGAAACAAATGAAATCAGTGTTAGAGATTCATTCAAGAAATGTCGCATGGTCATCAATCCTTACGGTGAAGGTTATCCTGAGGAGAACATTGTGACGCTGCGCTCTTTTTCGAAATTCTGCAATTTTGTTTATAATGGAGGTATATTTGTTTCAATCGGCGGCTATCCATTTTTCTGGGCATTTGATCTCGGCAGTGGAGAAAGAATATGTGCAGGAAAACCATTCTCCGAGGGGTATAGCGGGATTATCAATTCCAATAATCCGACCAATATCGTTTTTACGAAAGTTATTGATCGAAGTAAAGTAAGTCTATATGAAGATGCAATTCTTTGGAAGAAGTTCCATCTAATGACAAATTGGGGAGATAGCTGTAAAGTCAAAATTCATCAGGAAGATAAGGACCAAGAATTGGTCGGAGATTTAATCGGTCTCATTGGTACTCATGAAGTAGAACAATTCAGAGCACCCGTATCTCCTGTTCCCGGTTGTCGGCCAATCCTAAGAGCAAAACTCGACGCCTATGGTGAAATTTATCCTCTTCTTGCTATTGAATATGGCAGAGGATATTTCATAATTGGCGGAATGAATTTGGAAAAGGTTGGGGAGGCCGAGACGTCATTCAAATTCTGTAAGGAGGCGATCAGAGGTCTCATTAACGGCATCAGGAATGGAACAATCCCACCTCATGATAGTAGAATCAATTCCGAAATTTCATCTAATTGATTCTAATGCAGATTCATGGGAGATACATATCGGCTTCATTATCTCCATGCTTTACGGATAACTTTCTTACATTGGTAATTAGATTCTTTTGTGCTTCAACTTCTGTGCCATTTGGAAATTCAGCTGAGCCTTTTGCCTTTATACCTTCTCTATCAATACGAAGACCAGTTCGTATTGGTCCGAGTTTGAGACCCCCCTCCCAGTAGGGCCTTCTCCAATTTGAAAAATTCTTTGTTTGATAAAAGCCATTTGTTTGCCTTGATCGATAATTCCGTACGTGAGTTCGGACTATTACAATGCCATGCCTTGTTCGTCTTACATGGCTCCTGACGCGTGTAATTGGCATGATTTCACCTTTGTTAATTGAACATGATGATATTTAGAATTATCATATGGCGCGGCGAAAGTAGATTTGAGCACTTTCGCTGACCTATTCCGATTTGATTCATATTGCATATGGGATATTACTGTTTCGAGGAGATGCTCATGGCCTTGGCTATGCCGATATCCTTTAGAGGACGCAATGGAAAAGTAAATGATGTGCTTAGCAATCACTCCATGACCATTGAGGATTTCGATTCCGAGGAAATGGAGATGGCAAGAAGCAGAAATAACAGAAATGGAGCAATAAGAATTGGTTCATATCATTCCAATGCTCCATTGATCCGTCCCTCTCGATTGACAACTCAAGAGTTAGGAGGAATAGGAAAGGACCTATCCGAAGGATGGTGCCTGAATTATGCTGTCGGATGCACTCATGGTTGCCCGTTCTGCTACGTCGATTCCATTCACAAGAGATTCGGACCATCTCGCTATGGAGAAATAGTCCGTAGGAAATGGGGAGATTATTTCCTAATGCCGAGTAATTTGCAGGAAGTAATAAGGCAAACCCCCTGGTCACGATGGAAGGATAAGGAAGTAATGCTTTCATCAACCCATGACCCCTATCTCTGCGAACTCAAAGATGCGACCAGAGAGATACTTGAAATCGCACTTCCGGAAGGCGTCAGATTCTGCATTCAGACTCGATCTCATAATATCATGAGAGATTTCAAGTTGCTTTCGGAGTTTAAAGATCAGATTCGCATACAAGTCTCGATTGCGACAAGCAATAAGAAACTCGGTCATTTGATTGAACCACGAGTGCCATCTGTGGAAAGGAGAATAGAGGTCCTAAGAAAGGCCAAAGATCTTGGCATTGATATCGGTGTCATCATAGCTCCTATATTTCCACGACTCAACATTCGACCAGACATTGAGAAGGATTTGAGGAACCTGACCGAATTGCTATCCGAAGTGAAACCCAACCATATCTTCGCTGAGAGTCTGCATCTTCGGGGCAACAATTACCAACTATTGGAGGAGGCTCTGGGAGAGACTATTCACAAAATGAATGATTTTGATGGCTATGCAGGAGCTTTGCTCAAACAGACAATGAATAAGGCAGGATTGAAACCTATTTGGTGGTCCGATCATTCTTATTCTCAAGGGAAAACTTTTGCACGACGGGATAACTCTGTTTCGAGAGCTTCTATTAGAAATAATGTGGGCTTGAATCGAGGAAGTGGAAAATGCCGAAGCGATACGAATCTGACCGGGACTGGCTTGAGAAGCACCTCAGGGTTCTGATGGACATAGGAAAGAAGGTTCATCAATTTGATACCCAATTGCCAGCAAGCGAACCTCTCCATACTTACGATAAGGGATATTGGACTGGCCTAAAGCTTATCTGCTTGAATTACTACTTGCCAACCTACATCAATATTCTGGGCAAGAATCATCGGATAGCATATGTTGATTTATTTTGTGGCCCGGGATTGAATCTCATCGGAGATAGAAAGATACCTGTTCCAGGTTCTGCAATAATACCAATCGAACACCATGGAACAAAGAAAGGATTTGATTTTCATCTATACGGTGATAAAAATAATGGATACATAAACGCATTGAAGCGGCGCCTCGAATGCTTCGCTTCGATAGATTCCTGTTCGTTTAGGATGGAAATGGCAGATGCAGGTCAGGAAGATGCGAACGATCTTGCGAGAAGAGCTCCCGATATCTTGTCTGAAAAAGATATCGAGCATTGCTTAGTGTTCGTTGATCCGGAAGGTCTCGAACTCAAATGGTCATCGCTTGAGTATTTTGTGAGTAATTTTCCTAATTCCGACTGGATCATATTGTTCCCATCTGCTGGCCTACCTCGATTATTGGGCCGTAAAGACGAAGCGGCATGGAAGACTATTCGAGGTTTTATTGGACCTGGGAGCGAAAACCTGACTCAGCATTCATCCGAGGAAGATGCCATTGCCCTCTATCAGAAGAATCTCGCAAATCTCGGAAAGGATATTTCCACAGAAATTGCAGTTACCAGTTCAGGTTCATTTCACTATCACTTAATACCAGCTGTTCGCAAGACTTGTGCTGGCTCCCCCTGGTTTGCCAGCTTTATGGATGTGAAGCGTCGAATTGAAAGTCTAGATAGTGAAATTCTGAATATTGTTGCGCAACAGATTGATGGAGTATTGGGAACACTGTAATCCCTTAATCGCATCCTTGGTTCCCCCCCCCGTCCATGCTCCCATGATGGATTAAGCCTCTTTATCTCTTTCTTTTACCCCCTAGTCGGGAGATAAGGTTCTGATAATTCTCAATCAAATCCATCTGGTTAATGATTGATGCTTTGGGATCTTTCTTATCTCAGATGTCTGAAAGCCATGAGCACTAGGAACCTTAATAGTCAAATTCCAACTATTTCGTGAATAACGGTGGATGGTCGAATGAATAATATCGAATTTGAAAAAGAATTTGCAATCTCGGAATCAAAGTGGGAAGATATTGAGAGAGAAGTCAGGGATGGTTCAGCTGGAAGGAGTATCATTAGTCCTTATCAGAACATAAGTGTTCAAATCGAACCGCTTTATGAAACAACATACTTGCGTGGCAATGTATCATTGCCACAACATGTTGCACTATCGGTGATTCTTATTATTGTTACGGCTTCAATCTCAATGATAGACTTTGGATCAAAGATAGGTTCATTTCTGGTGGCTATATCTGTAGGTCTGCTAGCTGCATTTTTCGGATATCTTATAAGCATCAAGTTGCGAAAAAACCAATGCAGAGGATGTCATGAGTCTCTTCAATCCATGAAGAATAGTGGGTTTTGCGATTGGTGCAGTCTTTGGCTTCAAACTATTAATGTGAGAGATGTCGCGATGAAATCCCTGTATAGCAACTGGCAAGAATATCAAAAAATGAAAGATGAAAGGGCATTGAAATGAGTGCGTCTGCAAGTGAGTCTATTGAATTCAAGAATCGTTATGAACCATGGGTATCAAAGAACCTCGAATGCGCGGAGAAATGGAAACCCAATCGTATTGATTGGTTGATCGTCGCAGAATCTCCACCCCGTCCAAAAAGCGACGAGGAATGGTTAAGTCCAAGATACATCTATCGTATCAGAAAAAGAAGAAGAGGGGGACTGCTTCTGGGTGCTGTTCTCAGCGGATTTCTCCAGGATGATATTTCTAAATGGAAGCATGTCAAAAGGCTCACAGAACTGAAGCGAGCGAGAATCTTCGTACTCGATGTCTGTGAGTATCCGGTCAATCACCTCCTTCCCGACTTGAGAACGAGTGAGGTTGAATCTTTCCTCAAATCAAGTTTCAAGAAACGTCTTCGAGCTGCAGATCCAGAGAACATTATCTTGCTCGGAGGCCGAAACCCTGGAGAGTTCGGAGACAGAGTCCTAAATGGGCTTGAACCCAAGTATAAAAATAGGGTGAGAAATGATATTGCAATCCCTTTCCCTCAAGGAGGAGGCAACAATTACGCGAATTGCAGAGATGGAATTATCCTTTTCTACACCGGGAAATATTCTCACGAAGAGAAACGAAGGTGAGGATAATGCCTGCTAAATATCCCGATACAAGCGCGGCGGAACTCGAGGCTATATTCACCCTTGAAGATTTACTTGATAAAATCCATGTAAAACCCTTCATAAACTCCATTGACAAAATTCCAAATTATGATGGTTATCTCGAATTGACGGATGATAAGCAGATTCCAATTGGAAAAATCGAGGCACAGGTCAAGAAGCTTTCAGATAATGCAACCGATCCGAAATATCAATGTAAAAAGGATTTTATTGAATATTGTGAGATGTCAACAACGCCAGTCCTTCTTATTTTGGTAGACACAAGAAATAGAATCGCTTACTGGATTCATATTTCCAGGGAACTGTCCAGAACCTTGGAAACTAGAGAAGATACAGAATCTCTGTGCATAAGAATTCCCGTCGATAATAAAATCTCGAAGGTTGACACTGGTTATTTTGGAAAATGGGTTTCGATTATCGAAGAGTATAGGAAGAGGATCCAGGATTTTCCGCAAATATATGAAAAATTAAAAGAAATCGATGGACTACTTGCGAAGTCAAATTCGATTCTTGGGGCTGAAAAGATTGAATTTGGGACCATCCATAGATTTTTAGATGAACTCAATACTTTGCTGGACACAGATTTTTACATTATCAAGAAAATCTTGTATCCGGATTATTGGAAAATCGGTATTGCCTATGGGGAATTCTCGAAGACACGGCTTACCTACGCTCTTTACCCAATACCGATTAAAAGGAATGACCTTCAGATAAAACAGCTTCCCGATGATATCGGTAAGGCACTTGAAAAAGAGCACATATCATTCTCTGGACATTTTCAGAACAACCCGATACTCGATCAACCAGAGAGATATGCAAGAAGAGAGATTTTGAGAGATACTACGCAGATTATCGAGAATAGATGGTTGCCAATCAGGAGCATTCCTTTGGCGAATGAAATATTGATTAACTTCGTTGATAAGGTTGGAAATTCTTTCGGCCTTAAGCAGGCTAATAGATTTGCTCTTAATGACATTAAAGCAGTCATTCTCAAATTCCTGCCTAAACGAACGATCATTGTTGGAAGAGACAGATTCCCCTTATTGGTAATGCAGAATGCAATCCAATGGCTAGAGTCTCAGGGAGAGGCAGAAATAAAACGAATATTCCTGCCTCGTAGTTTTGATGGACAAGCTTCCAATGGGTTCTGGATTTGGTCAGGCTACTCATTAGAGGCAACGCTTGAAAACACAAGGATTCTCTTCAGAGAATTTCCTGGCACATATCGTGCAATGATTCAATATTCATTTCCGAACCTGATAGAAGAATTGGATTTTTACAATGGATTTGACGAATTGATGATTGTAATTGAAGGGGATGATAGATATGGGCCTGATGCCCCTTCAATCTGGAAGTATTATCTGAAGAAGGAATCAGGTGAGAAGAAAATATCAATTTTTATGAAGGGGGAAGATAAGTTACCAATTACAGGATGGCCGCCATTAGGCAGAGAGATCATGATCAGTGGAGAAAAATGCATTGTGCTTTCCTGTAGCCAGTCAATATATGATGCGATTTACAAGGATTGTCCATTGCTTGATTTAGTCTATCAAACACTTGAGGAGAGATTGAAAGTTGTTTTATCAACCGATTGATCAGAAGTGAGAAGTGCCCCTCTTTTGATAAAACATAGAGACGGAACAAGGTGCTTATTCTAAAATAGTCGGATACATATTTCAAAGGACATGGGTGGATGAGAATTGGTTCTTCAATATGAAAGCAGTCGCCAGGAATTAAAGGAGTTAATCTCAAAAGGAAATATTCTCAAAGGTAAATTAACTGATATTATGGGATATAGTGGCACTGTAGATATCATTGGCGGTACTTTAGGTGAAGCAGTTATTAAGAATAAATGGGCTTCAAAGAAATCAGTTGATGATGTGAAAAGGGGAGCTCGAGAATACTTTAAAGCGGAAAGGCAAAGAAATGAAGAAGAAATCGATAACCTATTTCAAAGGATGAGTAGTCTAATTCTTCAATTACCCGTGGGGAGACACAATAACGAATTGAGAAAGAAAGAAAAGGACAGATTCTGCACCGAGTTACAAAAAGCGAATAGTAATAGAAGTCAGGAATTTAGGCTCAGGAAGTTGATCCTACTTGGGAATTCAATTTCGCTTCGACTTGAGCAGCTCGATTCCAATCAGACTTCTACACCGAAAGGTAAGATGATCCCAGAGGGCAGACCACTAATGGGTACTGATGTCCTGGAAACAATCTTCAAATCAATACTCTCTGACGAAGTACGAATATGCGATCCCTATTGTTCGAGCAGCACGCTTGCATTGTTGGAAGCAATTCCGAAGAATGTTAAAATATCATTACTCACAATGAAAATTACAGAGATGGGGAAGTTCATCTTATCACTCGGTAGGATGAGATCCAATGGTCATATTATCAAAGTGACAATCGTCAATTCTAAAGATTTCCCCCATGATAGATTCATAATTGCTGGATCTAAAGGATGGTCGATCGGTACATCGCTAAAGGATATCGGCAATAGAGCTTCAAACATTCATGAGATTGCAAATGTGTCAGAGGTTGATCAAGTCCTTTCATTGTACCATAAGACCCACGTCACCGATAGAACAGAGGTATAGGTGGACTATTCTTCATCAAATTTCCATGTTCCCAATTAGGACCGTTGATTTTTAAGGCCTCTTGGTCCTAATTAAGCAGAATGAAAGTGTAATGATTCCATGAAAGTGAGAGCGGAAGTATTTGGGCCGCGAACGAGCAAATAAGTCAATCAGAGAAATCTATCGAGGAGATAATCGCATCGGGACGAAACCCCTTTTGATCTTTTTCAGCAGGAGATAATGATCCGGAACGGTAACCATTGTTTAAGATGAAGTTATTGTCCCATCTTGTGGAGGCGGCTAGCGTTAGATGCCATTTCAGATGCCTCAGGAGACTGGATGAGATGCATGCCTATCTTTCGGCATATGAAATACATTGAAATTGCTTCGTGTATGTTGAAAACTTGAGATTTGAGACTTTTTTCTAGATTGGGGATACGAATAGCATTCTCGTTATACTCATGTTTTGCTATGCCAAGAATCTTAGAAACAAGAATCAATTGATCAATAATCTTTCCATTAAGAAGACTCCTTTTCTTTATTTCCTTAGCAATAGAACCTAAGGGGCGAATATCGACATTCTCTATTGCACCTTCGAACATCAACTTTAATATCCCTTCCAGATGTTGACAATTTTCTTCGATCGCTGTTCTTGACTGGCCTAAATATATCGACCAAAGCGCATATTGCAGTGGTCTATGGATTGGTCTTTCTTCATCAGGATATCTGCCAGTAAAACCATGGTTGTTTTCCAAACGAACTAAGAGATTATCGATTCCCATGCCTCCAATTACTTTATCAATCGCCGAAACTGATTCTCGAACGCTTTCGATTGCGATTTCATTATTGTGCATGTATTCTTCTGTCTTGAATATTCTATGGAGACGGTCAGCAACATTAAGAAATTGCGAACACTCAGTCTCCGAAAACAGTTGACGAGCCAATTTCTCAATCTCTTCATGATTGATGCTCAATTCCTTTTCCATTTCCAACCCTCCCGTCATCCCCTTAGCAAAAGATAATGATTGCTCGGAAATGAGTAGGTCATTAGGACTTGAATCAAAATACGGGGCGTGTAAACTTGTACTTTTTGTTCTTATTCGGAATCCTTAGCTGTTCTTCCCCAAGCCCAGTCAATTCCATAATCAAGATCGGTAGCGACACATGCGATATTTCTCAGAATTCCTATCAAACCTGAGTAGAAAAAGCGCATATTAGCACGAGTACTCTTAGTTCGGCGGAAAGGTGTATGGGATGATGGTACGACCCAGTACCTTCGAGCGAGTTCGTAGACTTGGTACCGATTATTGCACTCTTCTGCTAGATGTGTGAACTCAATCCAATTAGTCCTTGGTCTAATGACGGACCATATGATGGATAAAATGTATGGTGTTCTCTGTTGCATTGTTTTAACCGTATTGATTAATGACCCACCAGTGAAGTTCTGAACAAGATCAAGGTCTCTGACAATTTCATTCAATACGAAATCAAAACTAGATTTTTCAATTTCGGTTCTTTGGTTCAAATCTGCTTCCCAGCGAGTAGCAATCATTCCTATTGCAGATCTGGTCTTAAGCACCGAATCCTTAAGTTCCCATAGGGAACCAAGTCCTACTCCTTCTTCAAGAGTCTTCGGAGGCACGACATTTCGCGACTCCCAAATTGTCGTTATAGTCTCAGCAAGTTCGTTTACCACCGGCAGTACGCTGAAATAATGTGTAAGGTAATCTATTACTTCATCTTGCAGGAACAAGTCGTGAAGGTCCCTTGGACCTAAGAATGTGATTACTTGTCTTTGCTTATCAATCTCCTTTCTGAACAAAGGCGTAGGTTCATCGAAATATGCGTAAAGAAGATGTCCCTCGCTCGACCTCTGTACCAGTTTAGTAAGTTGAGGTGTATCTTGTTTCTCGGGGCGTATCTTGACTGCCACCAGACGTCTCTCTTTCTCTTTTCTACAATCGAGATCTGCTGCGTCCTCGTTCTTCCTATCTATTCTGTGATTGTTAATGACCGTCCATCCTTCTGCCTCAAAAGCACTCTGCAAGAGCCCCTGTGCTTCTTCTTCGGTTAATTCTCCCAGAGCTTTCCGATAGTAATCTAGTTCCATTCTATCCTCCTCACTATCACAAGACATATGTTATTCATATGCATTTTGTAACTCAAGATGTCGCAACCTGGGATATTAAGACCTTATAAATCAGACTTTTTCATGCCACCGCCTAATACTAAAAGAAAATATGGAGCTTTTTTTCATTGGGAATCTCCGGATAATTGCCCGTTGATTGTCCCTCATCCCATGATCTCCTTTAGTGCTCAATCAACTGAGATAAGACAGATAGACATTCATGCTCGTGAAATAGAACCATTAGAGCTAATGGGAAGGGGAGAAGATTTCGGCAATCACTTTATCCCTAAGTATATTTATAGCACACCTATTCTTCACGAATCATTTTCTGTTGATGCTGATGTTCTTTGTGCTATTCATGATTTCATCAGAGTTCTTCCTAGCAAAATGCGATTTTCGGAGTCTGATGAGATTATGTGGAGTGATACTGGTTTTTGGGCCGCTCGTATGGGAAAACACAACTACATAGGCATTACTGAAGAGACCGCGGGTCAGTTAATTGGGGATAAATGGAATGGGAAGTTCGCTTACATCCTATGCAATAATCAGAGCATAATCGAATTCGCCAAATCACCAGGCAACTCTGACACGGCAATCGACGTTTATCTTAGTTATGATTATCTCCCTCCTGCTGAGATTCGTCGAGCAATTCTACATACACTGGATGGGATTGGAAAATGGAAAAGTGCTGGGATCGTAGTGGACGATAAACGATCCATTTTTGAGAAAACGCCAGATAATCCAAACCTAAATCGAAATAGAATGAATAGAGATTTCATTTATATTGAACCCCTAGCTGTAGTTAAGGTAGCTTCAGACACTTATCATTCTATTGTCATGAAGTGGAATTTCGGCGAGACTCCGTGGAAGTCGCTTAATTCGCTTCAATATGTTCTCGCATCGTGTAGAGGCTCCTTTTGGATGGACTCAGATTTTGACTCTGGTACGAGGTATGGTTTGAGTGGTTGCTGGCCATATTTTCTGAGGAACTGTATCCTTCTCGAATGCTCTCTCTCTGAGCCAATCCCTGATTGGGGTCCGGCGGAGTCATTGGAACAATAATTATCCCCAATACAGTGGCATCTACAACCTATCGATAACATAGGCTTGTACTTGCCATCCTTAGTTAAGAATGATACTCCCATTCCAAATTGAGCAGAATCGATAACGTTATGTTCCCATTTCAATTTGAACTCAGCATGGCCGCTCAGGCCGCTCATCATTTTCTTCGGAAATCAATTCTGGAGTGGTTTTGCTCTCGCGAATCACAGAAGAATCGGGACCTATCGTAGTCAGCGGTGTATCCGATTTAGTCTGTCGGCGCGTGTCATTGAGGTCGTTACGCCTTGGGTATAACTCTTTGACTTTTTGAGTTGAAATTCATCGCTCCTTGACTTCCACGAGGGTAGGAATAGCCATTAATTCATGGCGCTTCCTCATGAGCGCGTCGAACTCAACCAACTCCTGCTCGCCGATGAGAGCGGCGATATAGTAGAAATCCACATTCTTCTCACGGAAGGCGTCCGGGTCGTTCTCGGCGAGGTCGTCGAGATATTTCTCGTAACGGTTCTCCTTCTCCTCGATCTTCCGATCGATTTCTTCGGATTCCCGACTTTTAGGAGGGAATACCAGCCTGTACACTTTCTCATCCGGCTCGATTTGCTCCGTCTTCCTCTCCGCAACAGAAGACCTCGCCTTAGGTTTGATATGCGTCGGGCGCGGGTCTTCGGCGTTCTTCGTTGGATAACGGCTCTTGATGTCTGAAAGGAGTTGGCTCACCGGCTTCTCGACGGTTGCACCGCAGAGGGAGCATCTGCCGGTGAGCTTCTCCGGATTCTCTGCGTCGGGGGAATAGATGATGTCCGTCCCCCTGACAATCTTGTCCTGGACCGGGCATATGAAGAGTTCAAGAAACTTCGTCATCGAATTTGCACTTCCATCCTTTGTCGCCCCTATTGATCCGTTTCCTACATGGTTCCGCGATTTCCGTTTCTGCCTGACATGTCGTTATATTCAGACATATGACCAATCATAAGGGAAAGGTTTAATTTTTCCTTTCGCCATGCTCTCATCATATTCGATTAGGAGATGTCACAGATGAGAGAGCAGATTGACCTCAGGATACTGAGATTCCTCAGGAAAGAGGATTGGCCCGTGACGACGGAGATGGTGGCGAAGGAACTCTCCGTTTCTTGGAACACCGCCCAGGTTCATCTCTATAAATTGCTTGCGGAGCAATCGATAAGAGGCAAGCGCGTTGGCAGACAGAATCAGTGGATGATAACGGACGAAGGAAGAAAGAAGATCGCATCTTCAGATAGAGAACCGAAGGCGCTCGACAAATCGAAATGAGCCGCATGCGTTCAGAGCGGAAGACCGAGATTCAATCTCCCCTTCCCCATTTCCTCGTTGATGGCATATGTATATCGATTTCCTGGCTCACATCCGATCGCCCTATCGCCCTCACGAGATGCACCGGGACATCCTCATAGAAGACATGTCTCTGATGGCGATCGAATAACAACGCCAGCAGCTGAGGCTGCTTGCGAGGCTTTCTCCGCTGGTCCATCGTGGCGGCAAGCCTCCCGGCGCCGGAAGTAAAGGCATCCGGAACGAGATATTCCGGGAATGAGGAATATCCGGACGGCTGGCTGCTCATGAACGCTTTCATCCTGCGGATCGCGTTCTTCTGCCACGCAGGAGAATTCGGAAGTTTTTTCGCGAATCGCGTTCCGGGCTGATGATTGAACCGCCCTTTTCTCGCCCAGAGTGTAATCTCCTTCATCGTTCCCCTGAAGGCGAAGGCGTTGGCGAGCGCCTCCTCGAGAGGCTCGTCATAGTCGACCGGCCGGCAGTACTCCTTCACAAAGTAATCATCGTAGCATGGATCTCCTTTAATGAATTCGATGGCGGAGGCGGATATCTCCGTCACGAAGTGGAAGAACTCGTGCAGGAAGAGCAATCTGAACGCCAAGGCATAGGAGAGCGGATCAGCGACAGCTTTCTTCGGCAACCTTGTCTGAGGATCGTTGAAGACCTTGAGGGCCAAGTAGCTCACGCTCGCATCGGGGATGTAAATCCCCCAGCTTTTCGGCGCGAACCGATGGAACGGGCAGTACCAGGCGAGGGCGTCCGTCCCCCCATGCCTGATCGCTTTTGTCATCTTTTCGTCGATGTCGTCGAAATAGGAGGCATCCTCGACTATTGGCAGGGCGATGGAATCCGCACCGTTCGCGCCCCCGTCGAGCCTCGTCATCGGATAACGGCCTATCTTGGGCGAGTAGATCCCGGAGATGATGATGCTCGCTGGCTTTGCATCCTTCAGATCTTCGGCATCCTTGAACGGAATCCCGATCTCCTTCAGGTCCTTAACTACCGAATCTACATCTAGACTGATCCTCGCTCGCTTACTCTGCGATCCTTTCCTTTTTTCGTTCATCCCATCCCTCCCGTTTGCCATTTAACGAATCACGGCTTTACAGGCTCAATCTCTCTCCTGCCGAGCATTTTGATCCCCTGAATCGTCCCGTGCGGTATCTGCTCTAAATAATTCCCATCGGATGATAGGTCAGTGCAGAATTCGCTAGCTATCGTAAGATAATCCCTTCCATTTCGCAGAACGATTCCATAGGCTACGGTTAGTCCGGGATCGTCGAGTTCTTCGATTTCGTCCAGTGAAAGCTTGTCCGACGAATGAGTGTCAAGCCACTCGATTTCTACGACGTCCCCTCTCTTCAATTTCAGGCCACGCAACGCGCCTTTCATGATAGGTCGTTAGGGGGTTCCAAGAGATAAGATTATTGGTGAATTTAGGCTTACTGGCCGTTCCTCCATATGTGAGTAACGCTAGTGCTTTTTCGCTCGAAAAATTGGCATGAAAAATATGATTTAAGAGCCCGAAAACGAAATAAGAAAAGCCCCAACATTGCCCCCTCGATAGGGAATTGAAGGAACCTTGTAGGCGTCGCGTATAAAACCCGTTTCCGAAACGAGAGATTACATCCCCTCCGCGCTTCCTATCTCCAATTTCAAAGATCTTTCCGCAATTCTCACTGTTTTCTCTCGGGGAGATTTCCTTTCTCTATCTCGTAGCTCGATTTCCTCAAGATATGCAGGCCACCTCTTCTCCCTGCATCGCGACTCAGAATCCTACCGATGATGCCGATAATGGTGCATCCATAGATTCTTAGCCTTATCCGTAACGTAATCACACTGCGAGCAGTGGTAGAGCCCGTCCTCGGCGCGTTTGGCCCGTCCGGACACCGGGGGATTGACCACTTCTCCCGAGTAAATCGCCACCGCGCCAGCAAAATTCGCCACTTTTATCGAATTAATGGCCACAGGAACGGCCACAGAATCGCTACCAGTCGCCACGGAATCCGCCACGCCGTGGTCGATAGTAGCCTCCTCGACAACGGGGTCGCGGAGGAGGGTACCCTCCTCCCTCTTCGCGCTCAAAGCAACGCTAGAAGGCGCAACGAGATCCGTAACATCGGGCGCGACGACCGTCACCTCCTGCCTATTCTGCGGGATTGGGGGCGTCACGAGCGCCACATTCTGCTCTCCGGAGGACCCATAGGCACGCTGTGGGATGCCGAGCGTCATTCTAGCTTCCTGTAAACGGCCTAAGGCATCCGCCAATTCCGTATCTGACTTGGTCTCCCCTATGAGTTTGTCGAATTCGGCGCGATCCTGAATCTTCTCTATAGCGAGCGCTGCCAGTCTCTTGATGTAATCGCGCTTCTCCTCCGGCCCCATCGATTCGACCATGAGTTTTTTCAATTCCGGTCCCATCAAACTGTGTAATTTCCCCATTTCAATCGTCGAAAACTTGCTCCAGTCAGTCCTATCGGCGCCATCAATCAAGAGCGGACTATGATCGGTTCCCCCTACTTTCCTCTTTTTCGGCATGAGTGCCTCGGTGGAATTCACTGGCTCCCTCCTCTCCACAGTGTCTGAGAACATCTGCTCAACAACATCCAGCGCCCGCAGCAGTCTACGCCGATATTCCTTATGCCGCGTTCTTGTCGCAGATTATGACTTAGGTGCCGCCTTGTCCCACCCCACTCTCAGATTCTTAAGGTACTCAGCCGAATCGAACGATGATCTGAACACGAGCTTCATCTTCCCCCCTCCGATCTCTGCATTGAGGTCCGCCCTCAGGGTCCACTTATTATCATAGAACTTGAGCCGAGGACTCGCTACCATCTCGGCCACGCAAGCGAACAGCATCACGTTCTCAAGGCGCTGAACCGCTGATATGAGCTGGAATGTAGGAGATTTGTCAATCTCAGAAAGGTCGTAGAGCAACGCGTCGTCAAGGGCGACCTCAAGCGCCCGCGTGGAAACGCTGGCCAGCAGGATTATCTCCTGGAGGTTTTCCTTCGGCATCATCTCTACGAGACTGATGATCCCCTTCTTCGAAGCCTCCTTCTTCGTTTCCGGCGACGCGAGCCTATCGACTATGTACTGCGGGAGCGAGGAGGCTATCAGCCCCTGCCCGAAGGTCGATTCCCTGATGAGAGTGAGCAGGGGCGATCCATATCTCCTCGCTATGACTGCGAGATTCCCGATGGTCGGCGTTATCTGATACAGTCTGGTCTTGACCCTTCGATCTCTCACTACAGCTCTTTTCGGCGTCAGAATCTTATGTTTGGCAAGGCGGAGGCATGCAGACTTTGAACCGGGCAACGTACTACTCTTATTCACCCATGGATCCAGCCTTGTCATTGAAGGGCGATTCTTCCAGATTCTATAGACAAAGGTTGGCTCATTGTCCATTGTCGCAAGCGCCTTGATGACCCCAAACTCGTTCCAATAGCTTTCTGTCCGGTGGTCACTACCCTTCTTCATGTCGATACCTCTATGTCAGAGATTATTTAGCCAGATATAGTATTTAATCATTCTCATTTTCGATATTCATAATTAATAATATAATACTATATATTTTATTTTCCTTCATCTGGAAAGGTAATGATCAGTGTATTACTGTTACTATTGACAAAAGTCTTTTATTATGATTATTGAGGATTTTCCGATGCTAGCGCAAGAATTTTAAATGCGCTGGGGGAGGTGCAGAAAAATGATCCCAAGGAAGGTCGGCAAGCTCCTGACTGACCTAGAGGAAGCTCTAGTCCAGGCAGGATTATCGGAGGAGGATGCCGAGGAGTATGTCAATGGCGTAGAGGAAGAGATCGAGGATCTCCTGAGCGACGAAGAGGATTCCTCCGAGACGGACAAAGAGAGCTAGTAGCCAGATGCGGGGCAGGATCGCGGAAAGTTGAAAATGCGAACGATCCAGTCAAACCCGATACGGACAGCCGGAGTCCTTTTGTTTCCGGCCCAATGGAGGCGGATGCCACCGTACGACAACTAGCTCGGCAAGAAGTGAGTCTGATAACGGCTTAAGGCGCGACGGAAGAGGCGATAGGAATCGATGGAAACTTGCACATGCCACCATAAAAGGCCAAGATCGGAAGCTTCGTCTGATCGAGAGGCTAGCATTGGCGCTGTTCACCCCTCTCCCGATAGCTTTGCTTCACCTGCAAGACGGGATGGGGGGAACGAGAAGCCAGTCGAATCCAAGGCGGCCGCCCAGGCAGGGGCTCACAAAAGGGTCGATTCCGTCACCACCCTTAAGTCATCCTCCGCCAGTAACCCCAGCGGGAGCGAGGATGAGGAAAACTCGCTTCTGCAACAGGGGAAGCATGATGAAACCAGATGTAAACCTCAATCTGGGGAAGACGGGAGTATCGTTAGTCATATCGCCATCGAGGGCGATTTGTCGCTAAGGGTTAGCGAGATAATAAATTGCTTCAAGAAGGCGGCTGGTCTGCGACTCCGTGGAAGCACGCCCTACACCTATGAGCGAATATTCCGGCTCTATGCCAGTGACGCGCAGATCGAGAAGCTCACTAAGAGGCAGCTCGCCGGGTCAAAAGGAAAAGAGACCCTGCTCGCTTATCTTTTAGACGAGAAAAAGGTCTCGCTGGCGAGTCGGCGGTTGTATAACGCCGCGCTCAAGACCGTCTGGGAAGGCGGATTAGGATTGACCTACCCGGTTAATTCCCGGCGCGATCTGGGAGAAATGCCACCGGTGCAGAGAAGACAGAGCCCTCGGGATAACGACCTTATCCCGCTGGTCAAGGCCATCGACCACGAAGCTGAGCCATATCTGAAGGCGCTGGTGCTTATCATCCTTCAAACTGGCATTAGGCCGAGTCACGCCCGACTATTCCGCTGGCATCATATTAGATATGGGCCGGACGGGAAGCCTGACGCAATCATAACGACTGGCCTAGAAAAAGGGAATAAGCACTATACACCGGTGAAGATTCGGCTGCCGCCCGATCTGTCTGAGGCTCTGATAGAGCTTAAGAAGAGTATCCCGAGCGCAAGGCCAGAAGACCCGATATTACCGCAACGAAAGCGGAACGGGGAATATCTGACGGCCCTCAGTATGACGCTGTCGCAATATCAGGACCAATGGCTCCGCTTCGAGAAGAGGCATAGGCTCAATCATATTGCGCCGGTCTATCTGAGGCATTGGGTCAGCACGATCTGTCGAAGGGCGGGCTTGAGTTACGCCGCGACCAATGCCATGCAGGGCCATAAGTGCGCCAGCATGAATCTTCGGGACAGATACGACAATCCAGAGGACGAGGAGATATTCACCGAACAGGCGCGAGTCCTCCCGCATGGGCCAGTAGGCTTCGCGTGGCCGAAGTGCGAAGTGACCGAGGCCGTGCCAATCGAGCTGTCCGAGGTGCTATCGAAATGCCTCGCCGGTGAGATATTGCCCTCGCAAGTGACCGAAGAAATAACCGCGTATCTGTTAAGGCAGATTAGGAGGCCAGCAACGACGATAATCACCTAACTTTTATTCATGATTAGGGCTCCATTAGCAATATTTATAAATGAAATAGCGGATAGAAGTACTAGACGGGATGCACGTGAACGAGCCTATTGCCGAGATTAGATACTCTCAGGATTCTGGCCTAGCTGCGATGCCGCTGGCCGAGCCACAGCATCCCCAGTCCCAGCCGCTTGAAAAGCCGGAGAAAGCGCACATTTCAAGGCATTCCCGGGAATCGGAGCGGGGGCTAGAGGAGATCGGCATGATCTACGGCAACGTCGGGACATGCGATTTCAACATACTTATCACGGGCCCGATCGACAAGCTGGAGTACGTCCAGACCGAGCACGAGGTGCACGGCTGGATACTCGGACAGGTCATCGAGATCGAGAGGCACACCAACCTCTCCTTGGAAAGGGCCCCGGAGGTATCCAAGGGCACACCGATCGACATCGAGGAGAAGGAGATCGGCCAGGTCGTCCTAATCGGCTACAGGGACGAGAGGAATCTCCTGCAGAGCCCGCGCACGCCGCTCAAGGCAGGGCTGAGGGTCTTCAAGGCCAGCGCAGACCTGATAAAGAGCACCATCGGCCTCAAGGAGCACACCGAGACAGGGGCGTACATCGGGCTTCTCTCCGGGCATGACATCAGGATCGAGCTCGACATCAACAAGATGGTGCAGAAGCACGTCAGCATCCTTGCGATGACAGGCGCTGGCAAGTCCTTCTGCAGCGGAGTCTTGATCGAGGAACTCATGAAGCACGATGTGACGACCGTGATCATCGACCCTCACGGCGAGTACCACACCCTGGGGGAAAAAGGCAAGGTGGACAAGACATCGAGGAATTTCGATGTGCATCCGAGAGGCTACAGCGACCGCGTCATGGAGTTCGCCGCGAACACACAGATCAACAAGGATGCAAAGCCGCTAAGATTCACGCTCAGCTCGTTGGACGCCAGGGACATCCT
>Ga0315288_10001267_pt1 | contig 32608 bp, 35 predicted proteins | sample YL17G11_20_MG_FD_203454 | JGI IMG/M metagenome (GOLD analysis project Ga0315288, IMG submission 203454) | Sediment microbial communities from Yellowstone Lake, YNP, Wyoming, USA - YL17G11_20 | ecosystem: Environmental > Aquatic > Freshwater > Lake > Sediment | place: USA: Wyoming | collected...
AAGGGTGGCTCATTGTTGCTTGCTTTCAAATGCTTCAGCGGGTAATAATTTATGTCCAATTAGAGGGATAACTGTTCTTTCCATCCGTTTTTCGTCGGTCATGTTGAGACCGACAAGATGTTAAGTAGTTACAGTTGCAATGTTGCTTCCATAAAAATACGGGAGAAAAAAGAAAATGTCTGAAAAAAGAAAAATGCGTACATCTTTAAATCCGATAAAAAAATCAAAGCATACTACTGCGATAATGACGGCGTTTGTCTGCATTTTGCTTGCGACTTCTTCTTTCTTAGTGTTTACATCGAGCACTGTCACTGCTTCTGATTCAACTGCTTACGGCGACGTAATGCAATACACGTGGCCACAGTTCGGAGGCAACGAATCTTGGACACGATACGGAACTGGACCAGCCCCAAGCACAGGTGATATTCTATGGAAAACCCACATCCCTGAAGTAGTATACAACGTAATTGCCGTTGCCGATAAAGTATTCGTGAGAAACCGTACAGCAGTTTTTGCTCTCGACCCGTTCACTGGAGACATCCTCTGGGCAGCCAATGTATACATCAGTTGGACAGGTGGTATGTTTGCGGCGGATGATAACCACATTGTTGTGGGCGTTGGTGAAGAATCATCGTGGAGAGACCTCGGAGCCATTTGTCTTGACGCAAATACGGGGAATCTTATATGGAATAGTACTGAAATGTACGTTGGACAGGCTACCCAAGGTAGTGGAGCTTATGTTCCAGAGACAAAGCAGTATTACGGCTATAGGTTTTATGATAGGTTTTATGAGATGCCTATCATAGATTTTCAGCAAATGCTTGTACGTTGGGACCTTTCTGATATATCACAACCGCCAAAATTAGTTTGGAAAACACCTATGATTACCATTGCGATTGACCAAGGTCTTGTTTATGGCGATGGGAAGATATTTTATGGTTCGGCAGGCGGATTCACTGGCGCTCTTGATGCCACAACAGGAGATGTTCTCTGGGAAACTCCTACAAAAGGGTCTAGGATGTATAATGGTGCGTACTACATGGGTATGTATCTCCACGGCGCATTGGGCAACGAATTCTACTGCTTTAACGCCACCACTGGTGAGATTCTGTGGAATTTCAACCCAGGCACCAACCATGGAAATTGGGCTTGCGGACCTGCTGTTGCTAACGGTTTGGTCTACGAATATAACTACGATACTAACCTCTACTGCTTAAACGCCACAACTGGACAGGTAGTGTGGATATACAAGGGAGCAGGGAACATGTATCCAGGCTATCCAACGGTTGCAGACGGTAAAGTATACGCCACCACAGGCACCAAGGATTATAGGAATCCAGATACAGGTGAGTCTGGCACAGACGAGTCTGTATGCCTCAACGCCACAACTGGGGAACTTATATGGACGCTTCCAATAGCAACTATGTTGCATGATGGCTTCACATCCGCCTACGGTAACCTCTACTTTCTGATAAGCTTTGAGGGTGCCGACCCCCTCCCCAACGAGGCTGTAAGCGACATATGGTGCATCGGTAGTCTCGATGGAAAGCCAAAAGATTGGTCTATGTACCTCGGTGACCCAGCTCATACATCTTCGGGTGCAGGTCCCACCAATCTGGAGCTTAAATGGAAGACAAATGTTAACGGTGCAGTTATCTCCTCGCCAACAATCGTGGATGGTGTAACCTACGTAGGGTCAGGGGACAAAAATATCTACGCTCTCGATGCTGAAACTGGCAATAAGATATGGAACTTTACAACAGGTTTCCGTGTTTTCTCTTCACAGGCAGTGGTAGATGGCAAAGTTTACACTGGTACTGACGATGGCAACATATACTGCATTGACGCAAAAACAGGCACTCAACTGTGGAAGACGTTTGCTGGCGGTATCACTATTGCTAACGCAGGTTGGCTTAGCTACGTAATGAGGTCTTCTCCAACTGTGGTTTCGGGGAAGGTCTACGTGGGGTCGCTTGACGGTAACCTCTACTGCCTCGATGCCAACAACGGAGTTGTCAACTGGAAAACCCTATCGCCTGGGCCAATCTATAGTACCCCAAGTGTTATTACCAACGATGGTGTCTACTTCACCTCATCAAACTCTGTATTTCCTGGCAATGTAACATTTTACAAAATCAACGCCGACAATGGAAACGTAATCTGGACGAAAAGCATCTCAAGAGATTTTTACGGCTATATATTTAACTTTGAAAGCAACCAATCCCCAGTAGTAGCTGATGGCAAGGTCTTCACACTCGATGGTAGTGGTCACATCTTTTACTGCATAAACGCCGCCAACGGCAACACCATATGGACATACGAAACCTATAACACACAGACGGGCGCTGTTAACTACGACAAAGACGAAGGCAAGGTGTACGTTCCAGGATTATTCGTTTTGGACTGCCTCAACGCCACCAATGGAGAAAAACTTTGGACGACTTGGCTGAACCGCGAGATAGTGAACTCAATTACAAGGGCTTATGGCAAAGTCTACGTTTGCAATGATGAGGGCTTTCTCTACGTTTTAAACTCCACTACAGGAACGAAGCTATCATATGTCAAAATAGGCGGTGGTGGTAGCATCTGGTCTTCGCCATCCCTCTACAACAACAATCTGTATATTGGAACCCATGCCTTCGATGTTTACTGCTTTAAAGAGGCTGACCTTGGCAAAACGACATATTATGGTGCTTCAGCGTCTCCTTCGCCTTCACTGTCCGCCTCCCCCTCCCCAACTGAAACGCCTATCGTAACTTCAACGCCCTCACCTTCAACTACGCCACAAACCGTAGCAACTTCAAATGACCTATACCTAATCGTCGCAGCCGTCGTAGTCATCATCGTGGTGATAGCAGTCGCCGCAGTAGTGCTTCGCAAACGCAAGTGAAACCAATTTTCCTTCTTTCTTTTTTTGTGAAAACAAAATAGTGTGAGAGATAATTTGGGCTGAGTGGGCTTTGGCGGTTAAACTCCTAAAGTGGTAGCAAAAGGGTTTTCATTCTCTCTCCGAAAATCTTTCCGTCCGCCAAAGCCCCAGCAAACCCTTCTCAAAGATTATGCCCGGTTTAGTCTACAGAAACATCCACATGCTCTTCAAACTTGCACCTGTAAAATTCTAAAGTCAACGAAATTTGTTTTTACCGCAAAGTATATTTCTTGTGCCAAAATTGCATAAGCAGTCTCAAATCTTACCCGCGTGTGAGTGAAACCTTAATGCCAATAAAAGCCGTTATATTCGACCTCGATGGAACAGTCGCCACCTTCAACCTAGACTACAAAAGCGTCCGCGGCGAAGTCCGAAGCCACCTGCTCAACATGGGCGTTCCAGCGTCACTGCTGATTGTCAACGAAAACATCTTCGAAATGCTCAAGAAAACAGAGATTTTCATGAAAAACCAGGGAAAACCCGCAGCCGCCATGGAGGAAATCCGCAGAGAAGCAATGGGCATAGCTGAAAAACACGAGATGGAAGCCGCCAAGCAGACAAGCCTGCTTCCTGGAGCAGTAGAAACCCTGAAGACCCTGAAGCGAACAGGCTTGAAAATCGGATTATGCACCATCAACAGCGAAAAATCCATGGACTACATCCTGAAACGCTTCAACCTCGCCAGCTTCTTTGACGCTACAGTTTCAAGGGACAAAGTGAACCACGTAAAACCAAGCCCCGAACACCTCGAAACAACGTTAAAAGCATTAGGTGCAGCCGCGGCGGAAACAGTGGTTGTCGGAGACAGCATCAGCGACATGCAAGGAGCCAAAGACCTGAAAGCAATCGCCGTCGGATTACCCACAGGAGTTTCCACTACAGAGCAGTTAATCCACAACGGCGCAAACTACATAATAACCTCGATAACAGACTTACCGGTCCTGATTGAGAGATTAAACAAAGCACAAGCAACTGTTTAACGCATCCGTTTCAGTTTCTAATTTAGCTTTTTCACTTCCAAAGCAACAGTTTTATGGCAGTTAATACACCGCGTCTCCAAAAGCTCGAACCCGTTCAGTAAGTCAAAACGCCTCTGCGTATACCACCTTTGCTTCGCATGGTCACAAGTAGCCTGACTGACAGACGTTAAGCTGTCTCTTTCCATTCTCCTTTCCCTCAACTAAATCTCTGCAAGAGTTCGCAGATAACTCTTATGGAGAAATCTTCTACCCCACAAAACTGAAACACCCCAAACAAGAAATTACACACCAAGAACGCAGAAACGCTTGTTTAGTGAACGGGCGCAACTTTCACCCGCGCAATTTCGTAAGAAGGCAATTCTTGAATGCGTGCCACTTGTTCACGAATCATTTTCAGAGTTGGTCAAATTTGAAAGCGGTGACTAATCTTGTCTTCACGCCTCGATATGCTTTATGTTTGGGTGGTTTCAGTTTCTCTGAGCCTTTGCTTGTGATGAAAACTGATTCTCCATGCTCCAAGTGCTCCTTCACGGTCAGGAAATCCACTTGTTTGACCTCGTGGACTACGACTTCTTCACAAGGGTCATTCCGCAAAAACAACACTTGGAACTTCCGCGGATTTGCGCTTTTGATTTCCAGCATTTTGCTCATCATAGGCTTCTCACATCGATTAACGGCTTTCTAAACGCTCTTTTTTGGTTACTATCACTAAGCGTTTGTGAAAATTTTTAAAACTATGTGACTGTCACAACACAACAACACAGTAGCCACAGGAGCCGAACATTGCCTATTCAAGGATAAGCTTGAGAATTGCGCCTTTTTCCTTCAGCGAGTCAACGATTAAGTCTGGTTTTGCTTTCTTAAGCTCGCTTCTCGAGTATACTCCTGTCAGAACGGCGATGCAGCCCATCATAGCCGATTTCGCAGCTTCAACCCCAAAAATAGAGTCTTCCACAACCACGCACTTTTCAGGCTTGGATTCCAGTTTCAAGGCGCATTTGAGGAAAACTTCAGGGTTCGGTTTCGGTTTCGCAACTTCGTCAGCCGTGACAACTGTGTTGAAGAATCGCTGGGTGTTTGTGGTTTTAAGCAGGTGGTCGATAACTCGACGATTGTTCATGGATGCCAATCCGAGCTTAATTTTCCCCTTCAGTAATTCCAGAAGCTCGGTTGCTCCTTCGAACAGTTTAATTTCGCTGCTCATGTCGATTTCGGCTTGAATCTTTATTTCCACAAGTCTTCTGATTAATGCGTCGTCAAAGCTTACGTTTTGTGCTCGTAGTATTTCCTTGAAGGTCTCTGCTGAGCCTATGCCGATTCGGCGTTCAATGAACTCGTTGCTCGCGTCGCATTGCACTTGGTTGAGGGCTTTATGGAACGAAAAAAGTATGGCTTTCCTTGTGTCAGCCAATGTTCCGTCCCAATCGAAGATAATGGCGTCGAACATTTTCAGCCCTTTCAGTGGAAAATTCTAGTTTTACTGCGAGTTTTCCAGGATTTTTTCTCTTATAAGTTGGCTTTTTTTGGCTGCTTCCTCAATTGCCTGCATCAGCGCCTGCCTGATCTGGCTTCCTTCAAGCACGTGTATGGCTTCTATTGTTGTTCCGCCTGGAGTTGTCACCATGTCTCTTATTTTAGCTGGGTGCTCATTCAGTTCCAACACGAGTTTTCCAGTTCCCAGCATTGTTTGCGCTGAAGCGTTCAAGGCTATGGTTCTGGGCAAGCCCAGTTTTAGTCCAGCGTACATCATGGCTTCCACTATTATGGAGAGGTATCCGGGTCCGCTGCCGCTGAGTCCGGTTATGGCGTCCATGTATTTTTCGTCAATTTCCTCGCAAGTTCCCATAATGCTGAGTAAGGCTTTGACTGTCTCTTTGTCTTTTGGCGTTACGTCTTTCTCGCAGCAGTATGCCGTGTAGGATGCTTGCACCAGAATGGCGAGGTTTGGCATTATCCTGACGAATTTTGCTTCAGGAACCGTTTTCTCTAAGAACGCGAGTGGGATGGTGGCGGCTGTGGAGATCACAAGTTTCCCCTTGATTTCCTTGCTTATTTCTTTCAAAAGTTTCTGTACATCGCCAGGTTTAACGCATATGAATACTACATCAGCGTCGGCAGCTGCTTTTCGGTTATCCGCAGTTGCGGAAATGCCTAGTTCCTTCATTTCTTTGATTTTTTCGGGTTGGCAGTCTGCTGCTGTGATATTGCCTTTGTACCCGCTTTTTAGGAGGCTTTTGGTTATGGCGCCGCCGATCATTCCTGCGCCTAGAACCGCGATTTTGTCTGTCATCAGCCGAGTCCACACCTTTTGCTTTTACTACTTCCGTTTTCTCTCTTAAACTTTTGTTGCTTGCGCTTTCACGGATGAACTTTCGTGGTTGTTACGAGGTTCCGCATAATCTTCTGTATCGCCAGTGCAGGTGCGTTTGTTCTCACGCCTCTCGAATTGAAGTGTGTTGGAACCGCTTGGAAACCGTCGTTGCGTAGGGCTTGGAAGAACGCTGCTACGGAAGGCATGGGCAAACCTAGTTTCTGGCTTACTTTGTCCAGAACGTGATATGTTGCTGGTGCATCTGCCTCGTCTTTTGCGAGGGAAAGGAGTTTGGAGATTTTTGCGTGGTTTTTGAAGGCTGTGCGAGCGTTTTCTTTCTGCATTAATTCGCAGAATTGCTGGTCAAAGATTTTTCCCAGCCACAAGGGTCCAGCATACTCCATTGGAGCGCCACATTCGGGACACTTCTCGAGGGTTTTGGCGAAGGGTTTTTCAGCGGCTTCTCGATGGAGGCAATTAAAACAGTGCAGTACATAGCCGAGGTTTTTAACACTTTCATCCGCTTTTTGTGCGCCATAGCTTACTTCCGTGTAGACTCGGATGTAATGGTCGCTGCAGTGGCTGAAGACGACGCGTGTGCCTACCTCATGTTTCGCCGCGAACGTGGCTATGCAGCCTGCTAGGAAGCGGACGGCGAGTTCTTGGCAGTATTCGGTGCGTAGGGGTTTTCCGCCGTATTTGCGTAGGCAGGCTTTGATGTGGACTCCGCAGAGGGGTGCCATGTCCGTGGCTGTTGCGGCTAGTAAGCCTTTGTTGCGTAATGCGCGGATGGCTGAGTCCAGATATGGCACCGGAGTTCCAAACGGGTCGATGTCGATGATGTCGAATCGCATTTTGGGTGCGCCGTGGTCGCTTAGGAGTCGGTTAGCATCTTTATGCTTCACCGTGACTCGTTCTTGAAGTCCATTTAGGAGAACGTTGTGTGCTGCGAGTTTCGCGGATCTCGCGTTTATGTCGCCGCTTACTATTTTTTTAACGCCGTGGATTTCAGTGGCGAAGCGTATGCTTCTGATTCCCGTGCCCGTCAAGGGGTCGCATATTGATATTTCCCTGTTGGCTGCGCGTTGGTAAGCTTGGAAAGCCAAGACGGTAACGTCGCGGTTGAATTCCATGACTGGGTTGTAAAACACTGGCGCTTTGCTGGGCGCGTAGTCTGATGGCTCAGTTATGAAGGCTTTGAGTTTGGGAACTACGATTTGCGCTTTGCCTTCTTTGATTGTTTCAGTTGGAAAATCTGTTTCGGAATTTTTCTCCATTTTTTGCGCCAGTTAGCTAACTGTTTTGGTTACTGAAAAGAAATTTGTGGGCATATTAGACTTCTGGTTTACTTGGTGAAAAAGATTTGCAGAGGCGCGTGCTGATTTTAACGGGCAGAACAATGGTACATACTGGCGGTCGCATTGGTGAGTTCTCTGATAATCGTAGCCGTAGCTTTTGTAGTGCTCAAAAGAGAGTAAAATTGCTTCGGGCTAAACCCATGTAGTTTTGATTTCATTTACCGTTTTAAAATGCGGGTCATCTGAAAGGCAGGTTGCTTTCAGGATTAACGCGGTGGCTGCGATTATGCTGTCTGCCATAGACATGCGGTACTTGTGCCTGAGTTCGGCGCTGCTTTTGGCAATTTCCGCGTCCATTTTTACTACTTTGAAGTCTTTTTCAAGCAGGGTTGCTCGTAGTATTGCGGTTTCTTTTCCTTCCTGCTTCAGCGTGAGATAGTATATTTCGTGTATGACGATGGCTGAGATGAAGCGTTCTTTGGCTTTTTTGATGGCTTCTTTGGTTTTCTTAAGCATGGAGGCTTCTTGGCTGTAGTAGTGTTCTAGAAAGAATCTTGTGTCATAAACCGTCTTAGGCATCTAAGTCCCTGAGTTTCTCCAACAGTTTTTTCATTTCGTCAGGCGTGGCAAATTTTGCGCCTGAGCCTGCCAAGTCAAGGGTTGATTTTTTGGGTCTGAGGAGGATCCCGTCTTCGGTGTCGACTACTTCGAGTCGTGTACCTTCTGCGATGTTGTATTTTGCGCGGAGTTTGATGGGGATTGTTGTTTGGCCTTTTCTTGTTACTATGACTTCGTTTTCCATGCTTAGGTCACGGTACTACTGATATGCTGGTAGTACTTATAAGCTTTACACCACACATTTGGGTCCTACAGTGCATCAAGTACTACTTTATTCGTGTACTACCAGCAAATTTAAAAAAAACGTTTCATGGAAGCACTGCATTATAACTGTCACCACGCAACTTTTCACGCCAATAATTGCCCTCCAAGTAACAGCAATAAGCGGATTCGCAGCCTGACACCCCACAGAGCGTCAAGAAGAGAACTTTCCTTGTAGCTTGTTGTTGTGTCAACACAGTCACAAATTTATATAAACTTAGACACTGGTGTTAATCGTGTCCTGAAGCCATCAAACGTTGCATCAAAGTTTGGCGGATCAGGCGTTAACCAAGACGCGGAAAAAGTCCCCTCATTCCCCAGAAAAAGGTTCCTTTTCCAGTTCGCGTCCGTTAACGAGCCTTTGATCCGCCAAGCTTCAGTTTTGGCAACTTCAAAAAACAATCAAGACTACACCAGTTTTCCCCAGCAAAACTGCCTCACAGTTTCCAGCACGAAAAACAAAATTCTACACACAATCTCCTCTTGGCTTTCACTGAGCGGTTCAACCTACATTTCTACCTATAAATAAGGGGGGTATAGTCAAAAAATAGCACTATAGACCCAACCTGAAACCCAAGCTTCAACCCTCGTGGACGCTTAACCATCAAAACAAGCGTAGCCGCAAAGACAGCCAGAGCAGCCATTGAAACATAGTTCAACGTACGCGCACCTTGCCTTTTATCAGCAAACGTTGTTCGCTTATAAAAAATTAGCTTAGCGAAGACACTGTAACCTTTGAAAAACAATGTTTCGGCAATTCAAGGCTCAAAAAGAGAAAAAAATAAAACGAGAAAAGAAGAGAAAAGTGTTTACTCTGGCTTTTTCGCCTTTTTCGGCCTCAGAGAACGCACCGCTGCCCCAGCACGCCACATCTCAGAATTGCCCATCTCTTTCAGTTCATCAGCGAGTTTTTGCCTGTAGTTTGATTCCTGGCTTTTCTCTAGGACAATCCGTGTTTCTTCTCCTGTAGCCACAAGCTCATACAACGAGTCGAACAGTGGTTTGGCGCCAGCGCGGAAACGTTCTCTCCATCGAAGTGCACCTATACGTGCGGTTTCGCTGCAGTTGCAGTACATCCAGTCCATTCCGTTCTCGTCAACCAGCCTGATGAGGCTCTGCGTGAGTTCTTCCACGGTTTCGTTGAAAGCTTCGCTTGGGCTGTGTCCGTGTTCTCGCAGCGTGTTGTACTGGGCTTCCATTATGCCGGCTAATGCGCCCATGAGAACGCCTCTTTCGCCTGTTAAGTCACTGTACACTTCTTTCTCGAATGTGGTAGGGAACAAGTAACCTGAGCCAATGGCTATTCCCAAGGCTTTTACGCGGTCATCAGCCTTACCCGTGAAGTCCTGATGGACAGCGAAACTGCTGTTAATTCCACTTCCATCCACAAAGTTCCTTCTGACTGATGTGCCTGAACCCTTTGGCGCAACCAAGATTACGTCGACATTTTCAGGAGGAACAACTCCCGTTTGGTCTTTGTAAACTATGGAGAATCCGTGAGAGAAGTACAGTGCATCACCTTCTTTCAGCGTCTTCTTTACAGCTGGCCATGCATCACGTTGCCCAGCGTCTGTAAGCAGGAACATCTTAATTGTCCCTCGCTTTGCAGCCTCTTCCATCGAGAACAGTGTCTTGCCTGGAACCCAACCGTCTTGAACGGCTAAGTCGTAGTAAGCTTTGTGAATACCAGTGTTCTCTTGGCCTATGATTACTTTGATTCCGTTGTCTCGCATGTTGAGGGATTGAGCTTTGCCTTGGATGCCGTACCCAAGCGAAACGATAACTTCGTCTTTCAATATCTTTTGGGCTTTTTCAACTGTGAACTCTTTTCGTGTGATGACGTTCTCTTTTACGCCACCGAAATCCATTTGTACCATTATAATTCCTCAAAGCAGAATATGTTATTAAGACGGGATAATTAAGAATTATCCTCTCAAGTACGCGTGCCAAAGGAAAACTGGCTGATTGCAGTCTGAAGCTCTCTTTTTTGCCAAAAAAGAGTCAATCCTGAAAAATCTTTTAAAGCCGCGATGATAACATGTAATCAGGAGAAACATAGTTATGCCTTCATTGGATAAGAAGAACAAAGCAAAAAAGAAAAAGCACGAATCCAAAATTGGAAAGTAACGCAAGATTCCGGAACTTGTTTTTACACAGGTTCATCGGCTAACTGCAGACGATTGAAGCGTATGCTTTAAAAAAAATTTTTTCTTTTTTTCAATCTATATTCGCGTTTGTAGGCAAGTTTGTTTTCGGCTAAGCTAATATTAGCGTTTCTACATACATTATACCCGTGAAGTGCTTGGCGAAATCACCAATTCTCGAAGAACAAGATCTGCCTCAGCAAATCAGGGTTTCCGTGGGCTCAGCCATAGTTCTCGGTCTTTTGGAGGGCAAACTCGACGCTGAACCCACAACTGCCTATCTGATGACGTACAAGGCTGGCAAGTGCACGGCGAACTGCGGTTTCTGTCCCCAAGCCCGAAACAGCCAGAGCAAGGCAGAATTGCTCTCGAGGGTTTCTTGGCCAGCTTTTTCAGCTCGAAGTGTTCTCGGGCAAATTGAAAGAACAGTTCACGCAGGAAAAATTCGCCGTGTTTGCATTCAAGCATTGAATTACTCAAATGTTTTCGGTGACCTTTGCTCTTTCGTCAAAGCATTGAAACGTCAAGCAGCAGTACCTGTTTCAGTCTCATGTCAACCTTTGAACAGCGGGAACATACATCGTTTGGCTAAAGCAGGCGTAGACCGAATAGGCATAGCATTGGACGCGGCAACCGAAAAGCTGTTCGACAGCGTTAAGGGCTCAGCTGCTGGTGGTCCATACAAGTGGTCTGACCAGTTTAAGCAACTGCGTGAAGCAGTCGAGTTTTTTGGCAAAGGCAACGTTAGCACGCACTTGATTGTTGGGTTAGGTGAAACCGAGAAAGATGTAGCCAGCGTCATTCAGGAATGCGTGGATATGGGTGTTTTGCCTGCTCTTTTCGCTTTCACACCAGTCCGCGGAACAGCAATGGCGAACAATTCGCAGCCCTCAGTTGAGAAGTATAGGCGTGCTCAGCTTGCGCGGTACTTAATCGTTAATGGGGTCACTCGATGCCAAAACATGCGTTTCAACGTTGATGGGCAAGTAACTGACTTCGGTGTGGAAAAGGAAACGTTGTTTCGCGCGGTGGAGGCTGGCAAACCTTTCCTCACATCTGGCTGTCCTGATTGCAATCGACCATTTTACAATGAGAAGCCCAGTGGACCAATCTACAATTACCCTAGAAGCGTCAGCGCTAAAGAAGTCGCAGCTATAAAGCAGCAACTAAAGCTAAACTAAAAATTACGAAAAAGAACAAAATATTTGCTTAAGCGCTTATGTCGTGACGGGTGTGAGCGCTTTGTCATTGTTGCCCTTTGGTTCAGGTAGCTTGGGTTTCTGTCTGGTCACTTGTTCCACTATGCGCCAGAATTCTGGCATAACTAACCCTTTCTGCAGGTCTTTCAGGAGCTTCTTGACTTGGTAGAAGGTCATTTGGGCTTCGCCTTTGTCCAGACTTTCCTGTGGTCCTTTTACGTGTCGGAGTATCTCGTCTATCTGGCGTGGTGAAGCTCTTATTCCAGCTTTCTCGAGGAGACCTTGAAGCAGGGTTTGCCCAGTGTTTCTGCCCACGAAGAGTGTTGTTTCGCGTCCCACGATTTCAGGCGGGAAAGGCTCGAACATGAGTGGGTGTGCGAGCATGCCTTCTACATGTTCGTCTACTTCATGCGCGAATGTTGTGTCGCCTACGATTGGCTTGTGGAACTGGATGGGTAGAGCGAATGATTTTTCGGTTAGTTGTGCTAGCCTGTAGATTCGTTCCATGTCTATTCCTGTGTCGATGTTGTAGAGGAGCTCTAGTGCAGCGACTACTTCTTCGAAGGGTGCTAAACCTGCTCTTTCTCCGAATCCTATGAGGCTGGTGTGCAGGTGCGTTGCGCCTTCTTCGACGGCTGCGAGGGTGTTGGCTGTGGCTAAGCCGAAATCGTTGTGGCAGTGGACAGATAACGGCACTTTCTTTCTTGTGGCTTCGGAGAGTCCATCTCTTACGTGGGAAATCAAGTAGCGCATGGCAAGTGGCCTGAGAAAGCCCACGGTGTCGGCTATGGCTAGTTTGGTTGCGCCTGCTGCTACGGCGGCTTCGAAAACAGTGATTATGTCCTCTAGTGGCGTTCTTGAGCCGTCTGAGAGGACGAAGTCCACGGTTAACCCGTGTTTTTTGGCGTATTCGACGCTTTCTACTATGCGTTTCAGGGCTTCTTCTTTGGTTATTTTAAGCCTGTACTGAAGATTCAACCCGTTTATGGCGGCTTCGATGTTTATTTCTTTCATGCCTACTTCTAAGCAAGCGTCGACGCTGGCTTTGGTGGCGCTTGATGAGGCTGTGAGTTTGGCTTTTTCGAAGGTCTCGTTCACAATCCGTTTGACGCTGCGTTTCTCGTCTTCGGATAAGCCTGGAAACCCAACGTTGATGACGGCTATGCCTGTTTCATCCATCATTTTGGCGAGTTTAAGTTTCTCAACGTAAGTCAAAAACACCATTGGTGCCTTGATGCCTTCTCGGAAAGTTTCATCCACCATGTAGACTCTGTCGGGGAGTTTGGGTGGCAGATTTTTCCGAAGGCGGTTATAATTTGTGATTAAGCCTTGTGCTTCAAGCTTCTTAAATACAGTCTTCCTCATCTAATAGCACAGTCCAATAAAGTCGGGACCCACGTACTCTGTTATTTGGGGAGCGCTTATATAAAAATAGCACAGCCCAAGACAACAACAGCGATTTTCCTAAGAATCCTCGTTGACACGTTTCAGGTGTCAATTCTGCGTTTAAATTCAATCTGTTTATAGGTTGGCTTTGGTCACAGAGAGAAGCATTGGCTGGTTGAAACATCATGAACACTTGGCGACTGCTCAAACTTGAAACCCATAATTCTTTCATGAACATGGCTATAGATGAAGCAATCTTGCGTGCGCGTGTGGCAGAGTCTGTACCGAACACTTTGAGGTTCTATCGTTGGAAGCCTTCAGCGGTGTCAATTGGCAAGTTTCAGAAAATCGAGAATGAAGTCAACTTGGACAACTGCAAAAAACTCGGCGTTGATGTGGTCAGACGGATAAGCGGTGGCGGCACAGTTTACCACGACGCAGATGACGAGGTAACGTACAGCGTAATAGCTAAAACCGAAGACTTGGGCACGAAAGATGTGGCAGAAGTTTACTCGCGGATTTACGCAGCTATAAACGAAGCGTTGCGTCTCATGGGTATAGCGGCAGATTATAGTGAAGGCGATATGAAGAACTGTCCAAACCTAACCGTCAACGGCAAGAAAATCTCAGGCAGTGCACAAGCTAACAAGAGCGGCATTGTCCTTCAGCATGGCACGTTGCTGTTGAATGTTGATTTGCCGAAGATGTTTACGCTGTTGCGTGTTCCATGGGCGAATTCGTGTATGCAGGTGGTGGACGTGGCGAAAAATAAGATTACCAGTGTGCAAAACGAGCTTGGGCACGCCATAACGCCGGAAACCGCCGTTAACGCTATTGCGCACGGTTTCAGAGTAGCGCTGAACATTCAAGCTGTTGAGAACGTTCAAGCTGTTGAGAACGTTCAATCTGTTGAAGGCGAATTGACCCGTGAAGAAAAGGAACTCGCGGACATGCTATGCAGGGAAAAATATGCTACTGACGAGTGGAACTTTAACGGAAAAAGCCAGTTAGGCTAAGATTTTTCTCGTTTCCATCTTACGCCTTGAGACGTGTCTTCAATTGTTACTCCCATAGCTTTCAGTTGCTGCCTTATTGTGTCGGCTGTTTTCCAGTCTCGGTTTTTCCGTGCTTCCTCACGTTTCTTCATGAGTTCTTCAGCCTCTTTCGGCAACGCTTCCGCTTCTGCGGCTTTTGGGATTACTCCGAGAACCTTATCAAAGTCTGCTATTAGCTGAGTGACTTTTTCTGCTTCTTCCCTGCTGAGTACGTTGTTGTCTAGTAAATTGTTGATTTCCCTGACGAAGTCGAATAGTGCGGCTAATGCGACGCTGATGTTTAAATCGTCATCCATTGCTTCGCCAAAGCATGATTGAACCGTGTCAATTAGCTTGGTGATTTTTTCTCCGCTGGCGGTTCCGTTTACATCTTGAAGTCTGCGCTGCAGATTTGCTAGGCGTTCGATTGCGCCTTTGGCTGCGTCTAAGCCTTCAAAAGTGAAATTGAAATGTTGCCTATAATGCGTGGACAAGAGCAGGTAGCGAATTGCCGTTGGGGCGCATCCTTTCTGGAGCAGGTCTCTGAGTGTGTAGAAGTTGCCTAAGCGTTTTGCCATCTTTTTTCCTTCCACAAGCAAGTGCTCGTTGTGCATCCAGTAGTGGACAAACGGTTTGCCTGTTGCGGCTTCGCTTTGCGCTATCTCGTTTTCGTGGTGCGGGAACATGTTGTCCACTCCGCCACAGTGAATGTCAAAGGTTTCTCCGAGGTACTTCATGCTCATTGCAGAGCATTCGATGTGCCATCCTGGTCTGCCTTTGCCCAGTTCGGTTTCCCAGTAAACGTCGCCGTCTTCGGGTGTGTAGGCTTTCCAGAGGGCGAAGTCTTGGGCTTCTTCTTTGGCGTATTCGTCTTGTTTGACTCTTGCGCCTGCTTTGAGTTCTTGCGGTTTGATGTGGCTGAGTTTGCCGTAGTCGGGAAACTTGCTGATGGCGTAGTAAATGCTGGCGTCTTCTCCACGGTAAGCGATGCCTTTCTGTATGAGCATTTTGATTATTGCTACCATTTCGGGAATGTGCTCGGTGGCTTTCGGGTAAACTGTTGCTGGCTCAATGTTCAGCGTTGCCACATCCTCGAAGAAGGCTTTGACGTAGAATTCCGTGAACTGCTTTAGGGGCGTTTGCTGTTTTTGGCTGCCTTTGATGGTTTTGTCGTCTACGTCGGTGAGGTTCATGACATGGGTGACTTTGAAGCCTCGGAATTTTAGATAGCGCTTGAGCAAATCTTCGAAGAGGAAAGCGCGGAAGTTGCCGATGTGCGCGTAATCGTAAACGGTGGGTCCACAAGTGTACATGCGCACTTTGCCAGGTTCAATTGGGGTGAACTCTTCTTTTTGGCGTGTTAATGTGTTAAAAATGCGTATGCCTGCTGGTTTGGTGCTCATCTGGTGTCCCATTGAAGTACGATGGGGAAATTATTTAAGTGTTCCAGTTCTCAAACGCGCTAAGAAAAAACTGTACACTCTATAAATAGAATGCAATGATGTCTAAAATTTGACCTCTGATAGTACCCTATCGTTTCACCTACCCCCTTCCCCTACCCTTTTTTGTTTTCCAACATTTATTGACTTGAAAAAACGCCAATACCGACCCCCACTCCCCGTTTTCCAGCACAGAAACACGCCCTGACCTACCCCCTCCCCTTTCTGCATACATTAACTATTAGGATCCAAATATGACGACTGAACCTCCAGTTGTTGCCCTGTAGAGCGCTCCCCATCCCTTATATAAAGCCTGAAATGTAGATGGAATTTGAGGCAGGACTTTCGGCATTAACTTTTCCAACGTGACCATATACGGCACGCAGTCAAGAAAGTAGTATATACGAGTTGCAAACAAAGAATGAGCCATAGGTGGCACGATGGGAAAAAATGAAGAGTTAGAAAATTGGCGAGCATTCTATAGAAAAACCAGTGAATTGAGGATTGATTTTGCCACACGAGGGTGGGAGACGATAAAAGCGTACCTCTTGATATCGGGAATAATCGTAGCCGCTTTCTCTTCGATTGGTGCTTTAGTCCCTGAAATTGCGAAGAATCAGGTTATCCCGTTCCGTCCGTTCTACTACTCAAGTCTATTTGCGTTTCCAATGATCATAATTATAATGAGCTACTTTTTTAGAGCGAATTTTTACCGTGAATGCAAACGAATGTATGAACAAATTGCGGTTTTGCAATTAATTGAAGAGAAACTGGGAATGTATGAAGAGAGGACAACGAATGTTCTTTTCAAAGAAGAAAAGTACTATGTGCCAGAAGCTTGGACAAAAAACAAAATTAATACAGTTGATGCTTTCATCAAAAGACAAATAGAAGAGAAGGAACGTTTTTGGGGTATATACAAGAATCTCTTTGTTGTTTTTCCTATATTGTTTACTCTGCTTTCATTTATAGTCTTCATACTGTTATCTTTTTCATAATTGAAGTGCTTTCTCACCGTGTTAGCTCTAATCGCTGAGCAGACCAATGCAAAAACTGATATGAGCGGCGAAACCTAAACCCTTTTTTGCATGGAATCAACAGCCCTCTGACAGGTACCTATCGTTTTGCCTACCCCCTCCCCCATAGGTTTCTGCGTAGTATTTCTAATAAGCTCCAAATGTGAACAGCCAACAAACAGGGCAACCCAACGGAATTAAAAGAAAGAGCCACCATAGATTGAGCTGATTAGTCTGACCTGAGTTGGGCGTATGCGAGTTTATGTTCAAAATTTTGGTTAAAGGTTTTTATTAGCTGTTACACATTTTAGGGTTGATGTCTGGCAGGGATTTTTTCGTTAATCGCTATGCGCAATTAGGCTGGAGATTCAGGGAAGTTGAGTCCAGACAATCTATCAGGATAAACCAATCTAACGCCAAACAAAAAAAGCTCCCAGAAAGACTCAGCGGCTTGGGCGTTCAAATTGAAAAGATACCTTTCTTGGAAGCGGCCTACTGGGTTTGCAAGTCAAGAGTTTCCGCGGGTGCCACGGCGGAGTACTTGTTGGGTTTTTACTCGATTCAGGAAGCGGCTGCTCAAATCCCCGCGACCCTTTTCACTGGTCTAAAGGGCAAGACTGTGCTGGATGCTTGTGCTGCGCCTGGTGGAAAAACTGTTCAACTCGCAGATTTGATGGTTAACTCTGGAGCTTTGGTGGCGTTGGATGTTAACAAGAGGCGTCTGGCTGCTTTGTCGAATCACCTTGAACGCTGCCACATAAGCAACGCGGTGGTTTACAATTTGGATGCGCGGCAGGCGTCAAGGCTGAACTTGAAGTTTGACCGGATTCTTTTGGATGTTCCATGTTCAGGGAACTTTGCCTCGGACAAGGAATGGTTTAATCGGAGAACTCTCATTGACGTTGAGCGCAACTCGAAGGTTCAAAGAGAAATACTCGCCGAAGCCGTGAAATGCTTAGCTTCTAATGGCGAGATTGTTTATTCAACGTGTTCTCTGGAGCCTGAAGAGGACGAAATGAACATGGATTGGGCGGTGAGAAACCTTGGCCTCAACATTGAAGAAGTTAACTGCCTTGGCGAGAAAGGGTTAACTGAGGTTTTCGGGCGAAAACTAGACGTTTCGGTGGAACGTTGCAGGAGAATCTGGCCAGGCGACACTCAGGGCTTCTTTGTGTGCAAACTTTCAAAGCGGGCGGTGGCGTCATGAAGCCGATAACGGTTTTCGCGTCTCAGTTCGGAGATGAAATAGCTTTAAAGCCTGACTTCATTGTGGAGAAGGACCAGCGGTATTACCTCTTGAATTCTCGTTTGAAGCAGCTTGCTCGAAATGACTATTATTACGCTGGCTTGTATCTTGGAAAGGTTAAGAATGGTGTTTTCTTCCCAAGTTTCAACTTGCTAAAAATGCTTGTAGATGTAGCTGTTAACAAAATTGTCATCGACAAGAAAGCGGCATGGCTCTTCATTTGCGGCAGAGACATTTTTCGAACGGGGATTGTGAAAGCGTACGGTTCGCGGCGGGTAGGCGACTGCACGTTAGTGCTGAACGAGTATGGTGAGTGTCTGGGTTTTGGCAGGATAACGGGCGGCTTGGATGCAGCTGAAGGTAAGGTTGTGATACGGAATATTTTGGATGTGGGGGACTTTTTGCGCAGAGAATTTTAGTTTTTGGCTAGTCGTTTTTTCTAGAGGGCTACTTTTCAGGGTTTTTCTTGCGCAGTCTGCTGATAAGTCTGGCATGCACAATTTCAATGTTCTGCGATATTTCTGAACGTTTATCTAACACATTAAGCGATAAACTTAAATATGTTTACGTTAAATGTGTTTTCCATAACATATGAAAATCAAGACTCATGCTTTAATGTGAGGTAGACAAAATGAAAAACTTCAAAGATGCAGTCTGGAAAAAGAATGTAACCAACGTTGTTAAACAAATTCAAGAACAAGAAATCAAATTCGTTAGACTTCAATTCACCGACATAAACGGCATAATAAAGAATCTCGCGGTAAACTCCAAAAACATCGAAAGCATCTTCGAAAACGGCCAATCCTTCGACGGCTCATCCATCACGGGCTACAGACCAATCGAAGAATCCGACATGGTCCTATACCCTGACCCCACGACCTTCGCAGTGCTACCCTGGCGACCAAAAGAAAAATCATCCTGCAGACTAATCTGCGATGTATACACCCCGCAAAACAAACGTTTCGACGCCGACCCAAGGTACATCCTTGAAAGGGCAATAGAGAAATGCGCCAAGGCAGGCTACACTTTCATCTGCGCGCCCGAGCTTGAATTCTTCATAGTGAAAGAGAGCGAAAACGGTGGCTTGCCTACCCCCATAGACATGGCAGGCTACTTTGACTTCCACCCAGGCGACCTAACCGACGACCTCAGACGAGAAATCGCGGACATGGCAGAACCCTTCGGCATAGAAATTGAAATTAGCCACCACGAAGTTGCTTTGGGACAGAACGAAATCGACTTCAAATACGACGAGGCATTAGTGACTGCTGACCGCACCATAACCATGAAAATGGTCACAAAAATTGTCGCCGCCCGAAACGGCTACATTGCAACTCACATGCCAAAACCCTTCGGAGGCATAAACGGTTCAGGTATGCACATCCACCAAAGCTTATGGAACAAGGACGTTACCCAGAACCTCTTCTACAGCGACGACGCCAAGAACGGCTTCCTCTCGGACATTGCGAGGAACTTCATAGGCGGAGAACTCAGTCACGGACGCAAAATGTGCGCAGTTCTCGCTTCTTGGCCAAACAGCTACAAACGCTTAGTCCCTGGCTACGAGGCGCCAGTGTACCTTGCGTGGGCACACAAGAACCGCTCGCCACTCATCCGCGTGCCAAACTTCGGTGGAAGGAAAGGTGCGGCAAGATGCGAAATACGCTGCCCCGACGGCTCAGGCAACCCGTACTTGCAGTTCGCAGTTCTCCTCGCCGCAGGACTCGACGGCATTAAGAACAAGATTGACCCAGGCGACCCAGTGGAACTGAACGTTTACCACATGAGCTACGAGGAACGCAAAGCCAAAGGCATAGTGTCTCTTCCCGAATCACTCAAAGAAGCCATAGATGAAATGGAAACAAGCGACCTGATGCGCGAAACCTTGGGTGCAACTGCATTCGAGAACTTCCTAACTGAGAAACGCAAAGAATGGGACCTGTACCGAATGCAGGTAACCGAGTGGGAAGTCAACAGGTACATCAAACGACTCTAAAACAACAAAGACAGCCTCCTTTTTACAGGAGGCTCCAAACACTTTTTCTATTTTTCTTTTATGCTTTAATTTTCTCGACTAATCCGCTGACGGAAACTTCGGCTTGTTCTCTTTTGCGCAAGTCTTTTACCACAACCTTGCCTTCCTTTAGTTCTCTTTCGCCGACTATCACCGCGTAATCCACTTTCCGTTTGTCTGCGTCTTCCAGAGATTTAGCCATTTTCCGTCCCATAATCTCAAATTCTACCGATATTCCCGAGTCCCTGAGCATCTGTGCGATTTTCAATGCTTCGCTTTTCTGTTCTTCCTTTATGGGAATAACCACTACTCTCTTCTTTTGTGCCGTCTTCAAAACTGTGTTCTGGGTTTGCATCGCGAGCGCTATCCTGTCCAGTCCATGAGCAACGCCCACGGCAGGAGTCGGTTCGCCTCCGAACACTTCAACGAGCCTGTCGTATCGTCCGCCGCCGCCCAAGGCTATGTTCAACTCTGGCACGTACACCTCAAAAATCATGCCGGTATAGTACTCTAAGCCTCTGGCGAAAGCTGGGTCTACGGTTTTGATTTCGCATCCGCTCTCAGTAACCAACTTCAGGATGGCACCCAAATTCTCAACGGCAGCTGTCGCCTTCTCGTATCCTTGAACGAGAACTTCCATTTTCTCAACCGTATCAAAAACGTTTTCGCTCTTCAGCTCTATCAGGGCTTGAAGAATGCTGCGGCACTTATCTGAACTGACCAACGCAAGAGCTTCATCATACTCTTTCTTGTCCATCCGCTGAAGCACAGCATTCTGGGTCTTGTCATCCACGCCCTCCCGGCTCAATATTCCTCTCAAAACCCCAACGTGCCCGAGCTTCAGAGCGTAATTCGACAAGCCCACGTTCTTCATCATGCTGTTCGTTAACAAGATTACCTCAGCGTCTGCCTCCGGCTTGTTAGAACCCATCAATTCAAAGTTTGCCTGCCAAAACTCCCTGTAACGTCCCTTCTGCGGCTCGTCATAACGGTAAACGCTGCCCACGCTGAAAGTCCTCAACGGCTTCGGCTCATTCTTCAAAGCTGTCGTGACTAACCGCGCTATCGACGCCGTGAACTCTGGGCGCAATGCAACTGTTCGGTCGCCCAGGTCTTTGAACTTGAAAATGCGTGCGCGAATCTCTTCGCCTGACTTGGCGCCTAACAGCTCGTACGGTTCCACGATGGGTGTGATGACTTCTTTGAAGCCGTAAAGCGATGCGGTTTCTCTGGCTTTGCCCACCACGTAGTTTAGTGTTTCTGCTTCTTCAGGCAGTAGGTCTCTCATTCCGCGGACAGGCTGAAATGTCGACATAGCTCATGTTCCCTATTATTCGAATGTTAATTGCGAAACTGAGTAGTAAAGAAGCTACTTATCAACTTTTAAACCCTCTCTCACAGCATTGCCTCTTTTTCTGTCAGGTTACTGCGAGTATCTTATCTTTTTTGAGACCACCATAGTGCCCCTTTACTCCAGAAAATCATAGTTACAGCGAATGCTAGGGCATTTAAGTCACTTTGGGCAGTCGAGGACAGTTACTTTTTCTATTCGAGCCACGTATGGGATGACGGGCATCTCTTCCAGTATTTCTTTTTCTATGTTGGTGTTGGATTTGTCTTCGTATACTTCTGGGGTTTGAACGTTAATAAAAAATGAGTTTAAACGAGGATGTGCAGCTCCCCAGTTACTTGAAGGTTAATGGTGAGACAGAGTAGTAAACTATTTCTCCCCGGCGATTCATCACAGCCAAAATCAAATCTTTCTTTAGGCTCTGGCACTGCCCCAACGCGTTCGCCAAGTCTCCCATTGGTATGGGCTTGCCTTCTTGAGTGCTCAGGACTAGAAATTGGGCTGTGTCCTTGCCATATGCGCCTCGCTCGTAAATTCGGAAATCAATCGCTGCGCCGAACCCTTCCCGAACAACGTAGCCTCGACTGCGCAAGTCACGGTAAAGCAAGTAGTGAACCCAAGCGTTCTCATCTACACCATCATAAGACGATAGGAGAGATTGAAAATCGACTATTTCGCCTTTCTTGTCTTTGACCTCCAGAATCTGCTTATCCACGAGAAAGAGCGCCTCATAAAACGCCAGCGTGAACACGTTATTTTCGGCTGTGCCGTATCCTCGTTGACTTAGCGCGTCAACGCTGCTTTTCTCAGCTATTTTGACGCCTTTTTCCACGAGTAAACCTTTAGCTTTAAACTCTGAACTTGCTGGAGGATTCTCTTTGTCACTCATCATTATCCACTATCTGACCTTTTACTCTTGGAGCAGTTAACTAATTAACGTTATTACTCCACGTTTCCTGAAATGTGCAATCTGTTCAGAAAATCTATTGTACGAAAAACTTCAATTAGCGTTATGGTGAATTCTGGGTTCATAACGTATTTATCAAATAGTCTTTTCTAACCCGTCCGGAAGAACCTAATCATGGCAAAAACAGTGGTCCAAAGTTTGCGGCGTCGTATCTTAGTGGTCTAAGCATGCTAGAAAACAACACGTCTGTGCTGTACATGGCTCTTGCAGACAGAGTAAAATTATCTTCTTCGGCGAAAGCTCTCTTGCTTAGCATTGCAAGCGACAGCCAAAAACACTCTAAAACACTCAAGGGCGTAGGCGAAAACGTGGGAAAATCCAAGACGAAACATAAACGCAGTGCAAAAAAATTAGACGACGTGTTTCCGTTAACTTACTCCATTTACAAAGAGATAATTAAGAAAGAAGAAATAACGGAAGAAGAGTTGCCCGCGCTGGCGGAGAAACTTGCTTTTTTGGAGAGCATCTTGCGCGCGAAATACGTTTTTGTGCAATCCCAGACCATGAAGCTTGTAGCGAAGGAAAAAAGCAAACTTCACAGCCTGGATATTCTCAGAAACATCTTCACAGAAATAATCAGCGATAAAGAACGCCATCAACAACTATTAGGAACCGTCAAAGAGCTTACTGAACAAAAAATGGAAGAAAACGCAGAAGCCACTCCACTGATAGACTTTCTGTCTCCTGATGCCTTAATTAGCCCTATCTCCCAGAAAGCTTAGGCGTTCTCAGTTTGCAGATTTAAACTTCGCAAAATCTTCCTTGCGATAGATACCCGTCTCGCAGATTATGCCTGAAACGTACTTCAGTGGCGTAGCGTCGAAGGCTGGGTTAAACACTTTGACACCGCTTGGCGCGATTTGCGTGCCGCCTATACACGTGACCTCTTCAGGCTTTCGTTCCTCAATAACGACGTCTGCGGCTTTGCGGGTCAAGTCAAAAGTGGATTTCGGCGCCGCCACATAAAAAGGAACATTGTGTTCTTTGGCTAAAATCGCAACCCCGTAAGTGCCTATCTTGTTAAATACGGCGTCTTGGACAATGCGGTCCGCGCCTACCACGACCAAGTTAATGAGTCCTTTGCTCATGATGTGAGCCACCATGTTGTCCGTAATCAACGTGACCGGTATGCCGTCGCGCATCAGCTCGTAAGCCGTGAGCCGCGCACCCTGCAGCAGTGGGCGCGTTTCATCTGCTATGACTTTGATTTTTTTGCCCTGCTCCCACGCAGCTCTAATCACGCCAAGTGCAGTACCATACTCAACTGTCGCCAACTCGCCCGCGTTGCAGTGCGTCAGGATTGTGTCGCCGTCTTTTATGAGTGCGGAGCCGTTTTTTCCTATGGCGCGGTTCGCTTCTGCGTCCTCGTCTGCAATCTTCTGAGCTTCCTGCACCACAAGTTTTTTCAGTCCTTCAACATTTCCAGAAAAACCTTGCACTTTGCCGATTACACGGTCTGCTGCCCAGAAAAGGTTCACGGCTGTTGGTCTTGTGCGTTTTATGGTTGTTGCCGCATCTTCCAGCTCCGCCAGCAGCCTGGCATTGCTGTTTGCTTTTGAATGGAAAGCCGTTAAAGCTATGCCGAAGGCTGCTGCTGCACCCAGCAGTGGTGCACCTCTGATGCGCATGTTTTTTATGGCTTCAGCCATCTGATCACACGTTTTAATTTCCAAAATTACTGTTTCTAGTGGAAGTCTGGTCTGGTCAGGCGTTAAAACTGTCCCGTTTTGCCATGTTATAGTTCGCATTTGAGGAAGCCTCAGTTAGCTCTGTATAAGCCTTAGACGAGGATGGTTCTGTTTAAGATTTCGCTAAAAAACGTGAAAAATTAAGAGGGAAACTGAAATTTTACGCGCGGTTTTCTGCGTCGAAGGGCGACTTCAGGTAAGTGACAACTTCAACTGGGGAGTCACTGCTGACCTTCAGCCGTTTCTTCCACTCGTCTCCGACAGCGATGAGCGAGAAGATGCCTGAAATCTCGGCTTTGGCTTTCTTGACTAGGTTAACCAGCGCTTCCTGAGTTTCGCCGCTCTTAATCATGTCGTCCACTATGAGGACGCTGTCGCGTTTCTTGATGATTTCTTTAGGAATGTAAAGCGTCACGGTTACGCCTGAGTCTTTCCCAAGAATGAAGGTTTCATCTAGGAAGGCTTTGACGCCGACTTCTTTGTTTCTTTTTGCCACGATAAGGTTAACGCCCAGAGAGTTCGCCACCATCGTAGCCAGAGGAATTCCGTCTACGGCTGCGGTTAAGACTTTCGTAACGCGCTTTCCAGCAAAATTCGCTAAAGCGTGGTTTGCGGCTTGCTGCAGTATGTTGTAGTCACCTACGATTTCCGTGTTGTCGAAGTAGCCCGTTTCGTCGAATTTTATTCTGCTCCGCAGCTCAGTTTCTAAGCCCACAATTTTGGTGAGAACCCGCCAGAGCTGCTTAGCGCGTGTAGTGTTTGGCAAAACGTGTCCTTTCGCGTACCTGCTGAGCACGGTTACGGGCAGGCCTGTTTTGGCGGCCAGCTCGCGATAGGTAATGTTGCGCTTGTACTTTGCAGTTCTTAACAGCTCGATGGTCATTAATCGAAGTTTCAAATCTTCTGCGTGAGTGCTCATAAATTTTCCCCTTGTACACCTATAAATCAAATACTAAGATACCTACTCTCTATTACTGCTTGCCAATTTATATTTTCCGTTAAAAAAAGAAACAGGGGGATTCAAATTTGCAAGAATATGCAGGTCCGCTGGGATTTGGAGAAAGTCTAGAAAAACTTTGCCGCTGTTTTCTTCTTCAATTCCAAAGTCTTTTAAATTGTTTCATTTCAACCTTATAGTTGTGTGAAGCTAATGTTTACTTTAAATGTGCCTTCCTTGCCTTTGTGGGAATACCTGCATAGTTTTACATGGTTTATGGGTCCAGTCATGATTGTCGGGGGAGCAGTTTTGTTGGCGTATCCTTCGCAGAGAAGAAAAATAGCTTTTTTCTGGAGTGCTATTGGGCTTTTTCAGGTGCTCTTTTCAGGGTTCTATGCTTTCCCCTATGCTTTGTTCGTTACTTTTCCTAACGAGGCGGCATTTGGACTTTTTGTTCTAACATGCGGGGTCATCTTGTACACATTTGATGCCGCGAAGAGGAAAAGAAAAAGCAGCTTGGCTAGTTTGTTCTTTGTAGTTTTAGGTTTTGCTGAACTGTTCTTTTTTGGTGACTTTTCACTTAAATTCCCTGACTTCACCACATGGAACATCTGGGTGAATGCCACGCCATATTACGCGTTTCTTGCCGCGGGAATAATCACCATCGGTTGCGGAAACATCAATCTGGTTCTGGGTAGGTCTAAAAAACAGTAGGGCTTTTCTGTTTCTTTACGCCCGATTTCATCAGAATTAGCCCTGTGAGAATCAGGAAAAATCCACCAACAACCACGGGAGCCGCGGACATTGACATGCTGTATAGAGACGGATAAAAAAACAGCGTCCAGAATATTGAATAAAGAAACAAAGACGCAGAACACAAAACAAGCAAACCAATCCAAAATACAATGGTTTTCTTGCCCTCAAACACAACCCATCACTCCAATAAGCTTTACACTCAAACCGTTTTTATGACTTTGCCCCCAACAAAATAGCCATAACTGTCTTTGAACGTGTTAGCGGGGTAGAATGCCTAAATCAGTTTTTGCTAGGCATTACTTAGGAGAGGACATGAAGGATTTCAGCAAGCAGGTTTTAGACATTGAGGAGAATCTAGAGAAATCTTTACTCAATCATCCTGTTTCTATTTCTTAATTTTATTAGAGCAAAAACTATAGCACCTAAACAAACAACAGCTAATGCTATTATTGCATATGGAATCCATCCTGAGGTAGGGCTAGTTATTGGTGTCGTAGTAGGTTCTAGTGTTGGCTGCTGTGTTGGAGAACTTAATGGTGATGGGCTTATGCTTGGTGAAGGTGTTAGTGGAGTTGGTGTTGGGCTTGGGGTTAGAATGAATATTGAGTTTGGATCATCTATTGAGAAGTAAACAGTATCGACATATGACTTAAATTGCGGTTGATAATTCTGCATGTTAAGACCATATAGATAAATTGTTAAGTAATGTGAGCCATCAGGCAATTCTGGCAAATCCGCACTTCCAGCCCCCATACCCACTTTTGTAATAATTGGGGGCGCTTCAGGATTGGTGGTGTCCCTTAGAGGAACTGGACCATTGTATATTCCATCAATGCTGTAATTCATTGAGACACTGCTATACATACCGATTATGGACCAAACTGGGACAGTGAGATTCAAAGTCAGATTTCTATAGTTGTAGGTCATGTTAATGGGAGAGAAAATTGTGACGCCTGAATCAAATCTAATGAAATCAGTAGAATCTGCCCTAACTGGATATGGGCAGGCAGTAACTATTAAAGAAACTAATAATGCTAAAATAGCAATTGCAATTAAGAGTGTTTTGTTCATTTCTCTCAGTAATTGATTATTCTAAGTTGCTCTTAGCTCTCCCTGAAGAACAGAATGGTTCTCCAAGAGGAACAGATCCAAGGAAAAAAGTACTCTCTTAGGCTTGACCAGCCTCTAATCAGTGTCCTGCCATTTTAAAAGCAAGTTAATTTGAACCAAGTGATTTGCAGAAGGTCAAAGTCGAAAAAGTGTCAGAATCAGACATTGAGCCGTAAGACCTTGATTGAATTAGAAAGTAGCTTGGAGAAAACTTTGCTTTCTTAATTTCTCACTCTATCCCTATTTTCAACTATCTTATTTTGCTTAAACTTTGTTTTTGCAAAAATATGCTAATCGGCTTAATATGGCAGCTACAGTTGACGCAATAATTCCTAAGGTCACTATATTGTACATGATCTGCGCTGGAAATAGCAGGGTTAAGCCTATTCCTCCAAAAAGTAGACTGCCGTAATACTTGCCGATTGGGTCATAGATGGTTTTTCTTGAATGAAGATTTGTTAGGATGAATTGTACAAACATGAAGATTATCGGAAATAGGATCCATGCTGAATAAATTCCTTTAAGAATGAAGGTCAGGTACATTCCGTTGATAAATAGAAAGTCTACTGCTGCATCTAAATTACACCAAATTTTGAATTTGCGCCTATTTTCCTTGAGATGTACCCATCTGCAAGGTCAGATCCTATAGAAAAAAGAAATAGTGCATATATAACAAATGTAATTTGGTGGTTAAACGACCAAATCAAATGTGGCAGGGCAAATAGGCGTAGAAGAGTTATCGCATTAGGGATAGACAATCTAAGATTTGATCCTGTTTTACCGTAAGGGAAAGTTTTTTGTTTATATGATTTTGTTAATTGAGGACTCATACAGTAATTTCACTTGCTCATTGCCTTTGTAACGATCTTTTTGTTGGTCTAAATTGGGCTAAAGTTCTTGCGCTATTTCTTCCTTTCAATATTGCTAAGTACCAAAGTCAAGGTTATATTATAGCACCCAATAACTTACGCCATGCAAGATTTAAAGCATAAGATTTTGTTAGTTCTAACTGCAATAACAATTGTTGCTGAAGTTGCTTCAATAATTCTATGGACAGCAAACCCTCCTATGGCGGGTGAACCTGGTGGAGCTCGTTTTAGTTTAGCTGTTGACTATACCTATGCAGTTGCTAATGCTGCTGTTTTTGCAGTTCTAAACCTTATTGCTTTAGTCTGGATAATTCGAAGAAACAAAATGGGTCCACTTTTCCTGATTGCCATTTCAATCATCAATAGAGCGATTTCACACCCAATTTTCATAGGGGGCGTTCACGGCATATTCATAACATGGACAGCAGTGCTGGTAATCTTTGCCTACCTTGACTACAGAAAACTATCTAAACAACATTAACCAACCTTTTTGAACTAAAAATAAAGCGTATGTTTCATTCAAGAATTTAGAAAAGGTGTCTTTGGAGACAATAAACTGGTATAGTTTATAACTTATCACTTCACAAATATTCCAAACAGATAGACACTACAGCTAAACCTCAAGAGAATAGAACTTTGTTCCATTTGTTTTCGAGAAAATAAAGGGGGTCCGATGGGATTTGAACCCAGACCCAAGTGGATACATCTCCCGTGCAAACTTCTCTTTTTTTCTTTTCCAACTTGAGAAGGGCTTCTGACTGCCTGCTAAAAATTTGGACAAAAAGGAAATCTTGCCACTCCACCCTGTTTCTCCCGCTCCATTTCTCTTTTTTCTTTCCGCTCGCGCCTCTAAAGTACCCTAAAAAACAATTATTGGAACTTTCCAGAGATATCTACTTTAGTCGAGCAAGCTTTCTTGACTGAACATAGAATTTCTAATCAATAGTTGCCCTTCACAAATCTAATCAATCCCACATGTGTCCTTAGAAGCGGTCGATAGCAGGCGACAAAAATGCACTATAGCCAAAGGCAGGAGCGCAAAAAAATGTTACGATTAGACAAAGCACAGACTGGTAATGAAGTAACGGTTGGTGCTGAAGGGTCTTTCTTTAAAATGCTCGAGGAAGCCATTGACGAGGCGTTTTCTTCCTTAGGTGAATCGGCACGAGACGCAATTTACTTTCATCTGGAAAAGTCTTTCGGAATTAGGAATAGCGAAATCCCTTACAGGATTGATGATTTTTCAAATGCACTTGAGAAAATTTTTGGACTAGGCGCTAGACATCTAGAAATTATGTTCATGAAAAACCTCTACGCCAAAGTTAAAATTGACTACCAGTGGGATTTGCCCGAATCGATTGATTCCGAATTGACGTTTGCAGAATACATCCGCTTGGTTAAGCAGAACTGGGAGCAGGAAGAAAACGGGGGCTCTCAAAGAGGTGCCCAAGAGCATCTTCGCTGAAAACAAAAGGGTGATTTAAATGGTTCAAGAGAAAACAGATGTAAGCAAAGTTTCGTTGAAAGCTATGGCCGTGATGGTCAGGGAAGTCATCACGATAGACGAGAACGCGCTGGTTAAAGAGGCCGCTGAGACTATGAATAAGTTTGAGATAGGCTCAATAATTGCTGTCAAAAGAAGAAAGGCTACTGGCATAATTACTGAGCGAGACCTTTTGAAACGTATAGTTGCAGAGGGCAAAAGTGCAAAAAGGACAAGAGTCAAGGAAATTATGTCGAGGCCGTTGTTCTTTATTGCCCCTGACACAGATGTGGAAGAAGCAGCACGTTTGATGTTTGAGAAGAAGATAAAGAAGTTGGCGGTGATGGACAAGAACCGTTTGGTAGGCATAGTCAGCTTAACCGATATTGCTCGCTCTCAGCCGATGGCTAAGTTCTTGCTGAAACTCGCCGCGTTAAAAGATGCACCTAAGAACATCAAAAAGGTCATAGACTGTTACGTTGTTTAAAGAAGACCTTCGTGTAACTCATTCACACGTCAAAAAGGTCGCAGTCTAGTTGTAGCGGTCGAAGTCTAGCTTGAATCGTGGTTTTTTGGTGATAATCCCTGCAAAATTCCCTCTTTCGTTCGGAGTCTAGTCAAACAGCAGTTCTGCACCCATGTTCTTCAAACAAATTCATTGACCTAAAATATGCAGAATCAGGCTCCAATTTAGGAATAAAAGCGGGTCCGATGGAAGTCGACCCTCCAGAAGCGAATTTATACTGAAATCACTATCCCTTTTTCTTTTTTTGTTACCGAAAAATGTGAACAATTTGTTCAATTTTAGGGGGGCGACCGCGTTTGGATAAGGTTGCTAGAAGGTTAGAATTGTTAAAGCTTGAAGGATTGGGCTTTTCTCAAGCTGAGATTGTGAACGAATTAAGCCTAAAATTAACCTGTTCTAAGCGGGTTTTGTACAAGGATTTTGAGTCCCGTGAGATTTGGCAGCCAGTCTTACAGAGTGTTACAAATCCGGATAAGGTTTTGTTGAAGGTTGTTAATCGTTATGAGCAGATTTATCGTCAGGCAAGCATGCGTTTGCTTACGGCGTCCAATGAGCTTGCTCAGCTTGGCGCCTTGAATGTCATGTTGAAGGCTAATTCGTTGTTGTTTGAGACCGCTGTCTTGCCTGAGCTAATGAGTAAATTGAAGGTGCTGGAGGAAAAAGCGTCAAGGGGGGTTTTTGTGCCATGAAAGCTTGGCAGCTAAACAAGAGAGTGGGCGACCTGTCTGAAGAATTAGCTGATTTGGCTAAGACCGGTACGAGGATAGATTTCAGTTGCTTAACTGAGCCTGAAAGGCAGCTCTTTGACAGAATTCAAAAGATTGTGGATAAGTATGCGCCTGCGAGTCCACCGCAAGATGTCATAGATAAAAACGCGGATTTGTGGAACAAAGGCTTGGAGATTTTTGCCCGACGAACGCTGGAGTTGTTTGTTGAAATCATGCCCGCAACGCTCTGCTGTGATGAGCTCGAAGGATGGTATTTCAAGCTTTATTTCTACAATTTCTGGCTTGATTGGCTTGAGAGCGTTCAGCAGGTGCGTAAAATGCCAAAGGAAAGTCGGGACGCACTTCTTTTGGAACGCAGAGAAATGGGATTGTTAGATATAGTGTTTCGGATTCCCAGAAACTCGCCTGAAACAACCAGAAAACATAGCAAGCCGAGGTGCCACCCTCAATGAACAATGCTCAGCTAACCAAGAAGATTAATGACTTATCTGAGAAGCTAAAACCCGTCGCGTCGGACGGCATCCGAATCGATTTTTACTCTTTCACTGAACCAGAGCAACTGGTCTTGCTCAAGAACTTTGAGCTTCAAGAAAAGTACGGTTCAACGTGGCCCCGCGAAGTAATAATGGCAAACAAGGAGCTAATCGTTAAGGCTAATGAGATTGCTGCAAAGCGAACAACTGAGCTGTTCCTATTCGTTATGCCCAGAGCTTTTATGCTAGATGAAGTTGAGCAGTATTTCTTTAAACTAAATTTCTCAATTTTCTTAGGAAACTTGACAGAGTGTCTAGCGAACGTGAAAAAATGGTCAGATAAGGATAGAGAGGATTTTCGACGGGAGACAAAACCAAGAAATATAGAAACGAGGAGAAAAAAACGTGATGAATGAAGTTATAGAGCAATCGTTAGAAAAGAAAACAACAATTAAGGTTCCAGATGCCTATCTTCCCTTGCTGGAGGATATTCGCCTACTATCTGCAGATCAAAACAATCCAAATCGTACCACAATCAATCAGCAAGAACAAATTTGGAGTAGCCTGCAAAAATACGGTTGGGCATATCCTATAGTAACCAACAAAGACGGAGTTTATCTTGATGGGGAGCAGAGAGGTCAGGTTTGCTTACAGCATAACGAGTTTTACGCTCCAGTTCTTCGTTTGCCCGTTAGCGATGTTGACAGGCGAATGCTTAGGCAAATTCTCAACAAGCTCAAAGGAAAGCATAACAAGGAACTCGACGCCGCCGAATACCTGCGGATCATGGAGCAGGGTGAAAAAGACTATTTGAAAGCGTTGCTTGCATCTGTGGGCGAAAAGCTCCCGCAGGATCTGTTGGATCGCGAGTTTTCTGTGAGCATCCCTGGAACCTATGAGTTAATCGTTGAGTGCAAGGATGAAGCGGAACAGCGAAGGTTTTTCGAGAAACTTAAGTTGGAGGGTTACAAGCTACGGATTTTGACGTTATAAAACACTGGGAACAAGCAGACAGCTTCAGAGCCCAAAGTGTAGTTGGCAGCTTCACGCTTTCGGATGTCAAGTTGGAGAAGCGCTTCAAAGGTTCCCTGCCCATTGAAGAGGATGATTGGCAGGTTGGGGTGATCGTTGGGCGCAGCGGTTCAGGCAAAACAAGCATAGCAAAACAACTTTTTCCAGAAGCGTACATCAGAGGTTTCGAGTACGCGCACAAATGCGTTTTGGATGATTTTCCCGAAGGTCTTGAGACTGGTGAGGTTACGAGGGCGCTTTCAAGTGTGGGGTTTGCCTCTCCCCCGGACTGGCTGAAAAGCTATGATTGCCTAAGTCAAGGAGAAAAGATGCGTGTAGACATCGCCCGTGCCCTGTGCCTGGATAAGCAACTGATAGTTTTTGATGAGTTCACCAGCGTGGTTGACAGGGAGATCGCAAAAGTCAGTGCCTACGCCATCAGCAAGGCTGTGCGTCGTTCCAAAAAGAAGTTCATAGCCGTAACCTGCCACTACGACGTGGTGGATTGGTTGGAGCCTGATTGGGTGTTCTGCACCGACACTATGGAGTACGTTAAAAAAAAAGAACGCACCCAACAATTAACCTCCAAGTTTATCGGTGCAGCCCTGCCCTGTGGCAGGTGTTTCGGCAATATCACTATCTAAACGGCTCACTGCCATCAACCGCAAGATGCTACACTGCAGTTTATCAGTACAAGCCGATAGCCTTCATTGCAGTCGTCCATATCCACATGAAAGCCAGATACTACCGCGTATCTAGACTTGTTGTTCTCCCAGACTACCAGGGAATAGGCGTGGGAAAAAGGCTCATAAACTTCATAGCTGACAACTACGT
>Ga0315288_10001268_pt1 | contig 32599 bp, 28 predicted proteins | sample YL17G11_20_MG_FD_203454 | JGI IMG/M metagenome (GOLD analysis project Ga0315288, IMG submission 203454) | Sediment microbial communities from Yellowstone Lake, YNP, Wyoming, USA - YL17G11_20 | ecosystem: Environmental > Aquatic > Freshwater > Lake > Sediment | place: USA: Wyoming | collected...
TATTATAAGAAGGTATAACAACTCTATTTTTATAATCCCCCTGTTCACAATAACCGATATTATATCTTATGATATCTTCCTTTGTTATATTTCTATCTCTTAGGTAGGATATTGCATTAACATATTCAAATGTTTTTATACCTGGTTTAGACAACGAAATAAATTCGTTGGGCAAAGAAAGAACGATGTCGTTCGATTCGAAATTTTTATAGACTTTATTTCCTGCGTATTTCGCCAACTCCGCGTAAACATTTTTATCAGCTCGAAGTTTCCATAATAAGGTATTGAATGTCTTTCCTGATACACCACAAATCCAACAATGATACGAACCTAAATCCGGTCCACCCACCGCTATTTCTAATTTTTTCTTGTGATGAGAACAGAATGGGCATTTATAAATTGCCTGAGTCATTCCTTTTCGTATCCACGACTGTCCCAATAATCGATTGAATATTTCTATAATTTTGGAACTTTGATACTCCATCTTTTACGGTACAAAATAAGAAGCGGACCGTCAACTTAAAATAACTTTATCTATTTTGATAACGCATGTCTTTTAACATGCATTCATCACAAATTTTTTCTTCTCCGGACAATGCAAATTGTTTCCAATAAGGACCTGTTACATCATAGAATCCGGAAGTCACTTGAATTGTATTATCTTTTTTTGATCTCCAAACACATGCATGAACCTTGATGCCACATCTGTCACAGATTATTGTTGTAGGTTCGCTCTCGTGCAATGCGTTAGCACCTATATAATAGATATCATTCATATAATGACATTACGATAGCATCGTATGTGTCTCCGTTTCTTTTATCCCAATTACCTATTTTATTGATCTTTTCAAATTGTTTTATGTTTGATACGATTTTTGGAAGGAATTCTTTCACGTAATCTTTTCCGTTCATCCCCTTGATTCTGGCTTTACCTAATACTTTTTTTCTCGCTGTGGATACGTTGAGTAAATTTACGGCCTTGTTCCATTTTTCTGAAATGATGTATTCAAACACAGCGTTGAATCTAGTCAATTTGATGATAACTTGTTGAGAAGTAAATCCACCCGCAAATCCTGACAACGCAGATTCAAGATTAATAGAATTCACTTTTTGTAGTAGTGGATTTTTTTCTAAAACATCAATGACAAAGAATGATTTATCTTTGATTGTTTCTAATTTGGAGATATCTATGTAACCAGCGTCGAGAATTTTACCATTCTCGGAAAAAGACCAACCTACAACTGAAGTACTGGCGTCTAAACCTAAAATCATAACTTTTTACTTCAAAAATTAACCTTTATATTTCTTGTTACTGAATCCACTAAGATATATAGAGTCTCTTTTTGGTAAATGAGTATTTTGTCCGCCTTTGGTGAATCCGTCAGCGAATTCATTCGAGAAATCATCCACCAAAGCATTAGGAATTTGTTTGGCGTTATACGCTCCACCAGCACGTTGATTCTTATACCTTGATTCTAAGGTAGTTGTTAATGATTCTCTGTTTGTTGATGTTGGCATATATTATCCTCTTAATTATAAATATGATTAGAAATCTATTTTCACGATAAAATTGATAGGAAAGTCTGGAATAAGTTTTATTGGAGAACCAAGTTTAGCAATTGCTACCAGATCCGTATTGTTATACAATCCGATGGTTGTTACAAATGGAGTCAAATATGACCCTGTTGGGTCGGCTTTAGATAACGATTTATAATCTAAAAAGTCGCTGTTTATTTGTTTAGGGTCGTTGACCAGAGTTCTTTCGTCTATAAAATCCAAGATTTCATTCAAGAATCGTTTTTCTGAATTGGGTGTGATATATGTTTCGTAATTCTTTTGTGTAAGACGGGTAGAAAAATACTTCCACATAATATTCATGTCATTCGTATCAATTTTATTATCTTGATTAAAGTCCAAATCATCAAAGTAGTTGTCATTAATCATCGAAAAACTTTGAGAGAATAAGAAGTCGGTTCCTTTGTAACTCGACGAATAAAAGTTGTATAGACTTTCTTCGTCATTGATAACATCACCGGTATCTGGATCCACCAACAACGAAGAAGACCAATTAGTATCTGTGGAATCAGAAAATTCCGTAGTCTTATAACGCATGTATCTCAACAAAACATCCGCGTCTTGAAAATCAAATACTCCATTTTTATTAATATCAAATGAGGATGTAATGAATTCGAATGATGTAGGATTGGTGCTAACATTGAATTCTCCTGGATCGACCGGACATACAACTTGTTTTTCATACAAAGTTTGTTTGGATTTGAAATTGATGGTGTATTCATATACTTCACCAGGAACTGTGCTCAACAACAATCCATCGAAAGCTGAACCAGAAGTCATTATTACAATTTTTCCGTTCCTATAAAATACATTACCAACGTAGAATTTTTCCTTTAAGTTTTGAAGATTGTAGATATAACTCTTACCACAAAAATCTCCCAAATCGCTTACACTTCCCGTAAAACTACCAGAATTGCTGCTCATGTCAACGGTTCTATCTGAACCTGATATAGGCATTGGGGCCCCACATGCTATGAAACTTTCACAAATACCAACGTCATATCCAAAGCTTCTAAATGGATTCAAAAATCGTTTTTTGACTTGATAAACATTTTTTAAATCCCAATCTATAGATGACGTATTCTTTCGAAACAACAAAAATTGTCCATTGATTTCACTTTCATTGTCATCTCCACAAAAATGTTGTTGATATAACGATCCTCGTAAATAACAAAGAGACATACCATTTAGATTGGCTTTGGGACATCCTGCTACAGCATAATTTCCCCAAATATCCACCGACCATCCTAATTTATTGTCTTTGATAGTGTCTGTATTCCCATAAGATTTCTCTACCAAATAGTATCCTTTGTTTCTATCTACACAACGTTCAAAAATATACACCGAACCTTGTCGGTAAGCCGACGAACCGGAATACTCAAAAATAATTCTGTCTGTTGGGGCACCAACCGCTGCAGTGTTTCCCCAAATACTGACAGAATAACCGAACAAATCCGTTCGTGAACTCGTATATGAAGATGAAATTTGTGGATAAACAGAGTCAAAAGACAATTGATACAAAGACAGGTCCGGAGATAGTATTGACTGTAGTTGCCATCCGGAAGCCGTTGTATATTCATAGACATAGGCAAGAGAGGCACTAGGCTTGAATGTTCCTATTATCATACTTCCAGTAAAAGAACCGGTAGCTTTGTTTAACTCAATTGAGTGTCCGAAGTAATCCCTAGACCCTATTCCTGATATAGAACTTCCGCTGATGACTTGATATAATGACCAAGAGGCATCATTTCCAAATGGTCCGCCGGTTTTCTTATACATGTAAACGGCACCGACTTGGTTGAGTTCATAAATGGAACTGACGGCTAACCATTCATCATTTAATGCGACCGAATAACCAAAAGAACCTGTAATGGATGGATTTGGATTATTGATTGTTATCAGATATGGATTGGTAGATATAACTCCCGATACACGAATATTTGGTGTAACTAAACTACTGGTATTTAGTGATGCAGTTACAATGTAGCCGATTGTTGTACTGTCTGAAGATATGATAAACGTTATCAATCCTCCATCACTGGTAACGGGAAGCGTCTGTAATTTTTGATATGGATTAGAAGAAGTAACAAATCTTCCTTCTAATACCGCATATCCATATCCTTGTGAACCAGGAATAAATGCGGTGATATTGGCTACAGTTGTACTAGAAGTAGTTACTGATACAATATAAGGGGATTCATGTGCAATATATGGATCCAAATTTAACTTGGCTAAATCGAATAATGATACTTCACCGGAACCACTGAATACAAATGACGCAGTACCGATTCTAATTTCACTTCTAAAGAATCTATTACCAGCAATCAATAGATTCCTATTCAAATCTATAGCATGACCATAATCATCTTCCGAAGCAGTAAAATATGCTCCTGGGTCAACGACAATATCAAAATCAGAAGTTATAGGAACTGTTCCGGTTAATTCAGTATGAAGAATTTGATCCACTTCAGATGTCAACCAAACGAATTCATTGGAAGATACCGGTCTAAAAATACGAGTTTTAAAATCGTGGCTGTCTCTATTAAGATTATATCTGAATACTTCTAAAGAACCAGTTTGAGAAAGACTTGCAGAAACCGATGACCACCGAATTGTGGCTGGGTCGCCAACCACAACCCATCGGTCATAACATGTTACAGTTGATCCGTAACCTTCATTATGTATATTTGATATCATTAGTTGTTAAGTAGTTCCGGGTAATCCCCATTTGGTTCTAAAATAATATTCGTATAATTTAAATATTTGTTCTCTACTCAATGATTGTGTGTACCAACACAATTCGGTAATATCACCCACAAAAGGAACGCCATCCGCAGAAAATCCGGCTGCATTCCAAGTTAATGCTCCGGTACTACCCCCACCACCAGATTCATCAAATGTACCATTTTGCCAGAAATTTATAGAAGTTCCGTCGGCGGTTCTTTGCCACACATTCATCTGTAATGTTTGATATGGATGAGTAAATCCAATAGAAACCGCTTCGGCAGATCCTGGGAAGAAATTCAATACGTTGGCGCCTCCACGACCCACTCTAAATTGCATACTATTTACCGTATGGCCGACCACCGAACTATTTGCTGCGGTTGGTTTACATATCGCAATTAATGTAAATTGTCCGTTCACCGGTCGAGTGAATTCGAATGTGGTAAAATATCGCGTAGTTGTAAATCTCATTGCCGGCTTGCCTTGATACGCTCCGGTGATATATGTGGGTCTGTTTGCTTCCACAGACTGAGTCCATACTCTATTATAACCACTTCTATCAATCGTTCCACTTATGGTCTGAGAACCTGAAAGACCTGTAATTTGTGTAGCATCCCACCAACCCTGAATTCCAGGAATACTTGATGGACTATAGGATGCGGTATCTACAATAAATGTTTTTCCATATTTACTTGCTAAATATTGATTATTTTGCAATCTTTCTGCTGCAGTTAATGAACGGGTATAGATCATCAATTCTGCTATATCTCCGGGCCATCGTAATGCAGATAATGAATCTCCAATACTATGACTACCAGGATTTCCAATTCCTACAGAGTTTATATCTCTGCTGTATATAAGTTCTCCGTCATAATAAAGAGCTTTGTGTGCATTTTCTGATACACTGTTTATGACTCTAAATGTTCCGGACATGTATGTTGGCTTTCTAATATTGTTATGCACGGCTGGATTATTAGAAGTTCCGAATGTATCATATAAACTAGCTCCTCCGGTTGGATTGACTAATACGTTCTCAATATAAGGATAGGCCATATCTCCACCTGTATTAAACGTAAGCGGCCCGTTAAAAGTAGCACCTGGCCTTGGATCTGTGGAAGATCTCAATACAATAAACATTTCCGACGAAGAAAATGACATTGTAGTTGAACCTTGAATAAATTTTTGTACCGAGAAACTTCCGGAACCAAATTTGACGGCTGGCTTTCCACCGAGTTGATTTGTTTTATAAATAGGTCGAGTTGTTGTTACAGTTGAAGACCCTGTGATGGCCCAATTAAATGAACTCTTATCTCTCCAACTACTTAAAAAGTCTCCATCGGAAGAACCGGTAATATCATTTGCATCAGCCCACAATAACAAGGCGGCTTGAGCAGCGATTTGAATGTCGGCAAATGTTATACTGGATGTATTACTGTATCCCGAAGATCCAAAGTTATTAAATGAATAAACCCTATAGTAATAAGTGTTATTATTAGACACATCCGTATCTACAGACCCCGTGGTGACTCTATCTCCGGAAACCAATCTTAATAATGAATAAGTTGAACCAGAATCCAAAGATTTTTCTATTCCATATCCCAGTATTAGTGAGGAAGCAGATGGATTTAACCAATTTAATACAGCAGAACCAGAGGAAGCACTCAAACTTACAGGCAATTCAGGAACAGAAAAATTGAAATAAGCGGCACAGTTATCTATGCTGCCCGTAGCAAATTCATTTTCGAACCCTCCAACTTCTTGAAATTTAGAAAAAATATCATGACTAGCATAGAGATTGTTATTTCCGTCATCAGAAATACTGAATTTATTATCCAGAGAATTATCAATGATTTCTACGGTATTTTCTATAATTTTTTCTCCGAAGACACGAGTAGGAGCAGCGAATATTCTCATTGTATCCGCAAGAGATTTTACCGTCTTAGATTTTGGAAAATCGATATTTTCTAATCCCCATATTTGTGTAGGATTTCTATAATCGTTATAGAAGGTGGTTTGTATTTGAGCGTAAACTACTCTTTGAAATGTTCCATCAGCGTTTTGAGGCTCGTTGTCTGGATAAAAAATGCCCGAACCCTTTTTTCCTTCTCGAAATGTTAATTTATCGTCGTCTTGTTGTTCCAACGCAATTAAACATTCGGTATTAAGCACAGGATTACCGCTGCCATCACCATAATCAACGAAATCAACATCTACACCTTCATCATCTTCAGTCAATATAAGACTGTCATTATCAATATTAGATAATTTCCAGTCTTTCACCGCAACGAAAGGCGCTGTGTATATGTTATGTTTTTTTAATGACTTAAGCATACTATACAATAACTATCATCGAAAGAACGTCTTCGGAACAATATATGCGTCTTTTTGATATCCGATTCACGACATCCAATGATTTTTATAACTTTTATTATTTAGAAATCCAGCCGAATCTTTATTAGAAGTTCGTTAGAGAAATCTTTTAATGCCGGGCGGCTTAATTTGCCCACAGCAACCAATTCGTTGTTTTGATTATAAAGACCAACGCTTGTAATATACGTTCTTGGGTCTGATATAAAATCTTCATTACGAATCGTTCCTTTAGCATGAATATTATCTTCAGTTCCGTCATACACGTAAGTAGGATTATTTGAATAATTGAAATCCCTGTTTTTTACACGAACGAAATAATGTCTTGAAGGAACATATTCCGTTTTACGAACCTTCATCAATTTTGATGTGTTATTGATAGCCCAGAAGAAAGCTTCGTGATTGGCTGTAGTTTGAATGGTTTGATTGGCAACTTGAATCGAAGCAATGCTTCCGGTATTATAATTGGCAAAACAGGTTGTTACTCCACCATTAGAACCGCTGATGTTTGATAATCCAACCAACGCATTCAGCTTATTGGCATTAAACACGACTACACCATCTGACGGATAGAACAGTCCTAATCCTTGATATGAAGGTGAAGTATTTGTAGAATCATCAATTGAACCAGTGATTAAATTATACACCGAGGATTGTTGTGTTAAGAAAGGAGAGTCATCACGGAAGGTGAATACACCATTGGAACCAGTAATGGATATTTCGAGAATTCCCTCATCGGTTTTATCCTTCATTTTATATGAAGAAAAGGAAATAACGAAAATATCGTCTGCATTTACTGTTTCGCCAGAACTTCCTGTTTTGAAACTGAATTGACCATCGATGTCTGCAGTCCCCAATAAAAGATTTTTGTATTGTGTATAAATGGTTTTAGTAGGGAATACTCTAATACTTCCTGTATCTAAGTTGAAAGATCCACTTCCCAATTGTCCATAAAAATGTCCATAAGATACCGAGAAATAAGGGTCGTTATTTGCTTTATATGTGGTATCAGGAAAAACATCAACATAAAACATTGTTCTACGAACGTCATAAATAGACGAACCGTAAGATGGTGAAGGAGTCACCGATGATTGAGTCAACGAAAAATAGTTATCGACGAGACTACTGGCACTCCAATTAGTTAATCCACTTGGCCAAAAACCGCTGGCTACTTTATTGGTTTTACCAGCAACAATGTCTGTCGGTTCAAACTTCTTAAATATCATAAATTATTATATTATGCCGTATTTGTAGGGACAGTAACGGTAACTTCGATACTTATACTGCCTCCGCTTTCATTACCTATTATAGTAAGAGTCGTGCTTGTGGTTTTTCCTAAACTACTATTTGGTAAAAATCTGAATTTCTTTCCAACAACAACTTGAGCACTCGTAGTGTTGATATCACCAGCAAAAGTAGGAATCGTGCTAGACACCGAATTGATAGAGTTGGATTCTTCAACAACCAATACACCAACGTTTTTGTTTCCTAATATAGCAGTATATCCCAAATTGAGATTGTATGCGGGATTTGTGGATGGAGAAATAATGATGTCTCCAGTAAAATCTCTTTGAACAGAAATCTTATCTTGAGCTATGGAGATAACAGGAATAGACGTGACACCTTGATTTAAAGTGACCAATTTATACTTCATTACTTGTGTTTCATCCGACACAGGCTCAAAAACCGGAGTATTACGAATAGCAATGTCGTAGAAGGCGCTTCCATTAGGATGATTTGGTTGATAGAGTGTATAATCTACTTCATCATCGGCCAAGGCGAACGATGTAATAGTGACGGTTCCATCCTGTGCTAACAATTCTCTCCCCTTTTTGGTCAGAAGAGCATCAACGGTGATTGTTTGGTTATCCAAATATGCCATATAATTATTTTGTCTCCATCTTTTTTAAAATTTTACACACAGACCGTAGTTATTCTTTAATTCGTGTTACCAGATAAATATAAACATTTTATAATTTCACATTCATTCTTTGAAACTTTATTCTTTTTATATCATCTCTCGAATTTAGCTTTTCTAACTCTTATACGTATCTTTTGGAGTTTGGTTTCATTAAATTTTTTGGGAATATACGACTTTCCCATACATTTTATTGTTGTATCACGTTTTCCGAATTAACTATATTTACATTATTTACATTAATTGATTGGATAGGGAAGGTACCGTCATCAATACCGTTTTCTCCTATGGTGGTTGCTACAGTTTGGCTACCTTTAATAAATATAGAGCTGGAACCAGCGGTGGCCGTGGCAGAGGAATATTTCGACGTAGAAAAAAGTTGTCTCTTATGAGTATAATGGTTTCTAGGATATCCACTGACTATTTCAAAATAGGTATCTGTATCTCTATTCAAATTCAAATCAAATTGTGCTGGATTAAATCCATTTATATTTATCGCGTTTATGATATTGATGGTTTGGTCTGGTGTATTTTTGAATGTATTGATGCTATGTGTATATTGTGAAGCAAAGAATATACTAGAAGGATCAGTTATACCACTTACATCATTAGTCTTTGTATAAACCAACATATCCAAGAATGGTTGATCTATCATGATGTATTTATACATGTAAATAGAGTAAGAAAGATGTCTATTATCCGATAAAACATTTGAATGGCTATAAGGTCCATCCATTGTGTAAACACTCTTTCGTTCCCAAACTTTCATCATATAGAATGACTCATTGATTTTTGGTTCGTCTCCATTTTTTCTTCGACTTGATGATCCTTTTATTACATTGCTAGAAGTCACTTCTCTATGTGCACAATTTTCATAATCAGGATACATTGTAAATTGAATATTGTCATAAGCGTCCGGAATTTGATTCGAATCAAAATTACTAGGGAACTCCCTCCAAGGATTATTTATGTATTTTATATCAATGACATCTTGATAGTTAGCAGGAAGACTATCTTTTAGTGCCTGTGAAGACTGAGAAAAATCTGTATTAAAGTCGGCCCAAAGTAATGACATCGAAAGTCTCGTAGCACGCCCTGATACACGAGTAAGATTTCCTTCTAAAGTCACCGACCGTTCCATACTGGAAGTTATAGGTTTATTTTGGTATTTAGGTCTTTCGAAAATGGTAGGTTCGATTATTACACCTGAAACCACATTGGCTCGAGCAGGCATAACATTTTTGATGGCCGAAAATACCGATTTATCAAAGAAAAATTTGTAAACCGTAATCAATTCGTTGAACAACGTTCTTTTGTCTCCGGAATTATTGTATTCTACATTCTTATTGACCAACAACGAATATTTGGATTTATAAAGATTCTCAGGGTCAGCAACAAATTCAATTATACCTTTACTACCAAGGTATCTTGCCATATCCGTGTTTTTAGAATCTTGTGGGTCAATAAACAATCCCAACAAATTCGAATCCGGAGAAATAAACAAATCACTCGTCGTAGTTGACCTATCATTTGGATCTAATCTAGCTTCTACATTCAATTCCAATTTAGAAACTCTGTCGTTTTTAAATTTATTTGGTCCGTATTTAGATATGTCTAGTCCATCTTGTGTAATAAACTCTCGAAAACTAAATGGAAATTTTGACCCACTTAAATAAGAACAAGACGAAGAATCGAATGATGATGTCCAATTTGGATTTATTACTGTTGGAAAATTATATCCGATCATTTGTATAGAACCACTTGGTAAATGACTTCTCCAACGGTCATTTGTAATTGTAACAGACGCCGAATACAAATTAGGAACCAGAGAACTACTCAAACTTTCACTTGAATAAAAATTAGGCAATGCATAGTATGGAGAACGGTTATCTATCCAAACCGATGATGATCCACTTATGTTGTAATATAAAGATTCCGGAGTATTCCACGATAAGGCAACCAATAATCTTTGGTCAGCATTTGACCCACTATAACTGTATGAATTTAAATCGTTGACGTGATTATTAAAATCCAAATCGGTGATTGGTTGATCCCACAAAAGGAGTTTGTCCAAAGTTCCTACGAAATGATTTCCGGTAACAAAATAACCATTTCCCAATTTGAATTTACCTGGGCTAGAGAATACTCTATTATCCTGTACTTCAAGAATACGACTAGAAGTAGAATAGAAAATCGTTCTTCCTTGGTCGTTTCGTTGAACATACAAGTCGTATTGTAGAGGAACCGCATCCTTATCATCACTATTTTCAAATCTGGCTATGGGGAGATTCCTTCTCAACATCACACTGAATATATCACCATTAAAAATAGGTAAGTTACTGCTGGTTATTGTTGTTGCGGTTGATCCCGACCCCATTTCAAACATTACTTGTCCCAAATACTCACCATCCACTCTCTTGAATCCTATAGACCACGACTGAGAAGGGAAATTGTTATAAGAATATGGATACTTTGTAAATAAAGGATTAAACTTTTGTAAAGTGTATGTGCTGGCATCTTCTACGGAGAATTTAAACTCCACGGTTTCTATATTATCAGAGAACGGACCTTCTATAAAGTCATTATTTCCGGAATATTTGGTCATGTATATCTTATCATCGATTACATAAGTTTGTTTGAAGTTTTCTGTATAATTTATACCACCAAATTCTCTTATACTTAATAATGATGAAGGCAATCCGTAACAAGATAGAATGTATCTAACACATTCTTCTGTTCCTTTTGTCTTATAAATTCCAGGAAGGCTTATCAACAACCTATTCCAGATGGTTCTTAATCTTTCTTCCGCAGAAATAGCATTATATGTAGTCGAATTTAGACTGTTAAGATAGACTTCATCAACATTCAAATCAGCCAATATATCATCTGTGCTCCAACCAAACGAAATAAGCATCTCTTGTAAGGTTCTTGTGGATAAGCTAGAACTTAATTCGTTTTGAACTTGTTTTTCTATAGGAACCGAAGAAATATAGGTGTAGATATTATCAAAATGATGACCTATCATTGATATGAACGTCAAATAGTCATCGTTATTAGAATCTAATTTAATGTAATCCGGTGTATTGTTGATTAAACAGTCTCTATTGTTTCTATCATAATCCGATGCTAAAACATCTTGGTCGGACACATAACTTGAACTTACGAATGATGCGTTGGCCGGGGTGTAAACGTATTTTCCTTGTTTGAATAAGAAGGAATCATAACCATCAAAAGAATCCACCAACTCCGTAATTTGCACATCGAGAGTATCTTTTGAATTTTGATAATAAGGATACACCGTAGATGACAATGACGCACTATAGGTCGATTCTAATGCGACCAAAGATCCACTCAAAGCATAATACTGTTTTATCTTATTTTTGAAAATATTCAATCTGTCAGATACCGTCGAAAAAACAACGAATTTACTAAAATTGGTATAATCAACATTTAACGTAGCAAGTTGTTGATTTATTGTGATATTATTACTTATATCTGTATTAGTATATTCTAAATCTTCTATGGAAAATTGTTGATTAGAATTTTCTCTATTAATAAGTTGTGTATCGAGATTATAATTTGGTGGAGATATCTTTATTGTTTTGAATTTTACAGGATTTCTCAACCTTGCTGTAAACAAATACGGAACCATGCTAAAATTAGATACCCAACATGTGTCTTTCTCACCTATATCCGAAGGCAATTCAGACCCCAATTTAATCAACAAAGTTAATGGATCCGTCTCTACAACTCTTTCGTCTAAGAAACCAGTAACAAGTATGGAAAAATATTTGTTATTTCCGAAATTCAAAACGTTCTTAAAAAACGAATTGTATTTATTTTGATATAGAAACTCTAATGGTTTTACAACATTTTCGTAGAAGTGAAGAACGAAAAAATCATAAACGAATTGTCTGGCCCCCTTATAATCCGCTCCTTGTTGATCGCTAAATTGTCCAAATCGTTTATCAAGTCTAATATTAACGAAATCTTTGAATTTATTTTCTACTCCAGTAAAATCAGAAATAGTTGTGTAATTCGTTAATAAGTAATTATCAAAATATGTTCTAATTCCTTGAATTCTTATAATTTTAGTTGGTACCGAACCATCTTCTATCTGAGAACTCGATAGAGATGTGTATTGAATAAAATCTTCATAGATATTTCTTAGAAATGATAATACCGCTCCGTCATCTTGCAAGAAGAAAATGAACTTCAAAAAATTTATGTCCGCGATATAGTCATTTTTTACTTTCTGATAAATTTGGTCGTATGGACATTGATTCGTGGAAGAAATTAATAATGGAGATACATCACTAATTGGAAATTTTTGTAAACAAAATGCTGTATATTGAAGATCCGATTTATTTGATGGGACCAGTTTTATTTCTTTCCTTGATGGGGAAATCTCTTTTATTGAAAGTGTATTGTCCGGGTTTCCGGCCATCCATCTATTAAAGGCGTAACTTAATTTATAGTTTCCTTCGGTTATACCCAAAGAATGTAAATGTTCGAGTGAATCTACTAAAATTTTGTCGTTCTTGTATTGAATAAATTGTTTTTGTAATTGACTGTATGTGAATGATTGTACATTATCTAATGAATCAAGATAAGTCAACGTCACATCCTTATAGGTTTTTTTGTTTTCTACGATGCCCCACTTAACCATCGAGTCATCATCGGGATTAAACACAGAAACTTCGATTACGTCGTTAGCAGAAAATCCGAACCACACGTCTTTGACGTTACCATCAAAAAATAAAGGAGTATCTGTTTCGCTTAAAAACGAACCAGAAAATATACTACCTGTTACATTTCCTAATGTTGTATATGGTATAGACATGATTAAGTATCTGTTATGTCGATTGGTAAATAAGGGAATTCAGTATCGAAGTCAACTTCGGTTTTTCCTTCTCCTGATTGTATCCTTAATTGTATGATAATATCTTTTATTGATTGATTGTCTGCTGATGTCGAATTTTGTTCTGAGTCATTAATGATATTACCCAATTGAGTCTTCAAGTTTTCGTTTTCTCGCTTGAAAGCATCTATCTCAGATTGTGTTTGATCCGAAAGAACGACGCTTGATGTTTCTACTGGTTTTTGGAATTCGACGAATTCTGTATCATAGAAAGTCTCTATCTTATTTACATTGTAATTGGTATTGGTCAATTGAAATAATACTAAATGTTCTTGGATTATAGAAGATGATGGATTTAAAATAACGTTACCAACGTCATCAAATTTGTAGCCGAATACGCCCTGTGTCGTAAACTCATTAATTTGTTCCATGAAATCTGGCATATCATCATTATCTTACTACTTTGAACGTATTTCCTGTATCTATGGTATATATACTTCCACTTTCTTCGGTCTTTATTAATATTCTGAAATACCTCTCTTGAGGTAAACCAGACGTATCTAATAAGAAGTAATTTCCATTTAGATCGCAGCTAACTTTAGTATAATTATCAAAGTCTATGACAATTTTTTCAGTTTCGTTATCTTTTATAGAATAATAAGATGATGTAGGCAAATAACTCGCGGTAATAAATTGATTAAATTGCGTTCCCCTCACGAAGTTTTTCAACGGAAATTCTTTTCTAGCAAACAAATCCACCCTAATTATATTTCCGGCTTTAACTTCTGGTTGAAGATTTTGGACTACAATAGTGAACGGTTGATTAAATTGTAGGGCGTCTAAACTACTGGACCCTATTATTGATTCCGTGACTGCTGAACTCGTAGAATACGACCCTGTTAAACTTCCAGTTACGAAATATCCCGAAAGTAGTCCTGATTCTAATATTCCAGTAAATTGTCCGTTGTTATATATACCCAACAGTCTTCCGTCGAACAAACTTCCGGATACATCCGAAACAACTTGATTATAGATATTGGAACTTCCTGACACTCGGCTTCCGCTGAGTAAGTAACTACCTGTAGAAACTACATTGAATGAACTTGTTCCGTCACTACTTCCTGTGAAATATCGGCCGGCTAATTTACCATTCAAGAAGGTTCCTTCAATAGATTGAGTCACTATACTTCCTGTGATATTTCCCACAATTTGACTTCCGCTTAATACCGAGTTGGTTGCCGTAGCAACAATACTTCCTGTTAAATTTGTTCCATTAACGTATGCAGAACCGGTAAAACTTCCACTTAAACTTGCTGATACCGATGCAAATAAGACCGTTCCACCATTAAAGTAAGACAATATACTTCCGGATGAAGTGTATTTATTTATGCTAGATGTAAATGTACTTCCGGTAATATACGAAGAATCACTCCATCCAACATCAAGACGAGGAATGTAAATTGTATTTGTATCTTTACTAAAAAAGAACAATTGCATTTCAGACCCGGTAGATTGGAATTCGTCGCTACTCAACAGTATAATTCCTTCGTTTGGAATACTTCCACTTATCCATCCATTGACAATGGAACTTACATCCATGCTGATGTCAGAAGTTTGGTAGTTAAATGATTGACTTGAGATGTATTGTGAATACCAAGTTCCACCACCTCTAGCAAAAGATTCTGTAGCCTGTTCAGGATGAGTAATAAAATCAATTATATTGGTTCTGGAAGACGTTATTGGATACCATCTGGAACCACTCTTATAGTTTTTGTATGTCCAACTCGTTCCGTCGATGTCTCCTCCATCGAAGAAATACCCTCTGCCCATTTCCCAGCTTTGACTGATAGGTAATGCATAGATAGTATATGGTATAGGTAAATTTTGTTCTCTAGCAACATCCAATTTGAGTTTAAAAGAAGGATTTGGAATGTCTCCGGAAGCAACCGAAGAAGATATAGCAGAAATATCAAATTTAACCAATGCTCGATTTATAAACTTAGTAGTGACGGTAGTTACATTTTGGATATTTTTAGTATCAATACCAAGAATAGAACCCGAAATTATTGCTCCTGTAGAACCACTTACGATTCCATTAAAAATCAAAAATCCATTAGATACAGCTTTTAACGAGCCGGTTACTACACCGATTATATTGGATGCGACGATGCTTCCGCTGAAATTATTTAAACTTCCGGTGTGTGCAGAACTCGATATGGAAGACCCTGTTAACCATCCCATATAACTTCCTGTTAATGTTCCAGAGAAAAAGGAAGCAGTAAATGCTGTTGACCCACTGTATGCTAAAGTTCCAGAAACGAATGATGATGTACCGGCTAATGACCCAGAAAGAATTGTACCAGTAAAATTATCTACGTGAAAATTAGTAACAAATACATTGTTATATAGAAAATCCTTGGTTGAATTTACTTGTCTAGTAGCTTGGTCATTTGTTCCAATGATTAACATTTCATCCAAACCAAAATTCCTCTCAACATAAGGAACTCGGTTTGTTATGTACGTATCTTTGCTTGGAAAAATAAAATGATGCATATCTTAAATGGTTGACCCCTTTATGTCTTTATCCGGAAACTTTACTTCAAATACAGCGGGATCTAAAGATGGATAGATGACATCGTTTCTTGTAGAAGATGCAATGTCATATTCAACCGGAGAATAATCTTCTCCGTTAGTAGTTAATGGTGTCAGATTTTTAATCTTCAACGAAGCGACAGCAGAAACTCCTTCTACCTTGGCAATCTCTAATCTTAACTGACTTAAATTGATGGGTTGTGAAAAATCCCAATTATCTATATTGAAAAATTCTTTTACTGTTAATAGAGTATTTCCTAATACTTCTTTTTTGTTGTATCCTTTAAATACACTAATAGAAAATTCCACGCCTATATTGATAATGTATCCATCAACTATATTGATACCGTCTGTTAATACTCTATATTGTCGTAAATACGTTAATATATTGCTGACCAAAGCATCGTTGGTTGTTGTTAAATTTTTATTTTCGTCATAGGATAAAACATAAATATTTATAGAAAATGGATTGGATCTATCGAAAGAAATCTTTCTAAAATAGTTTTGGGTATTATCATTATTGACTACGGAATTATTATTTTGGTCAACTGTTCCTGTTAAAATCTGATTGACATTGACATCCAAACTATTGTATGGGATAACTTGAGCTTTAGCAATACTTCCGTATTTAGGAGGCATAGCATATAAACGAACCAAATAATCTCCTTGTGTAACAGAACGATTCTGTGCAGCAAAAGAAGCCATGGCATTTTGCCTAATTTCTTCTATTGATTCCGAACCTTTTCCTCCTGTAGTTGGGTCATCATTATTTATTTTAAGAGAAGTCTGAACGGTATTCAATAAATCAGCTTCTTCCGGAGACAAACCATCCACAGAATTTTCTATCGAAAGAGATTCTATGTTAATAACAGAATTAGATGGGGAATTCGATTCGATGCCTCCACCTATAGTGTAAGTTACCGTCATGGTTGTGTTAGATGGAGCCAATCCATAGGTGTCATTATTTAAAAAATTGGAAGGATCCAACAGAATATTGGTATTGTTTAGATTTGACAATCCTACACCAATCTGTTGTGAACTCAAACTAATGAGTTCATCCGTAGAACTGTTTATTCCTGCTCCAAACTCCAAATATGTCTGATTGTCTGCGGTAACATTTACCGTAAATCTACGACCCGTTCTCAAATATTTTAAAATACTAGGTGTAGTCGATTTAAATTGAGAAAGATTTCCTTCAAACGATTCTTGATTTGGAACTCCATAGAATACTAATTCTTGAGCAAGAAAATCTACTTCATACCACTTGTTATTATCAGAATCTCTTACATCAATAATTTCCATGACGTTGCTTTCATCCAATGCTAACTTCAAAAAGGATTCTGCTTGACCAAGAGAAAAGGTTTTTGTGATTAATTTTCCTGATTTGATGTTGGTAGTCTTTTTTAACAAAAAGAAAGTAGGAACACCGGTACTATCCCTAGAATAAACAGAGAGTTCCCTAGGAGAAAGAGGATTATCTATATTGAAATTGATAGGTACTGTAGTAAGAAATGTTGCTCCAACGTTATTGGATACTTGCATGTTATCTTTGATATTCAATGCAAATTTTTCATCAGGAACATATTCCCCATCTACGACGGTGGACGGTATTAATTGAAACACATCAATCTTTCCTGTTGCTCCCCTTACAGGTTTAACTTTGTATCCCATGAATTTAGCAAGAGGGACTATGTTTTTTCTTTCTTGTGTCTCAAATATAAGACCTTCCTTGAAATTGTAATCGTTGTAGTAAGAAAGAACATCGCCCACATACGAGGCCATTTCTATAAACATCATACCAGGGCTGGCATCGGAAAAATCTTTGTAGGTATTTGGGAAATAATACTTGGCAAAATTAATTAAGGAATCCTTGAACTGAGAAAAATCTCGATTCAAATACCTTACATCCCTTTGATTGGGTTGAAATGACTTTTGTGTGGTTGATGCCATATTATCTCTTATTATCTACAACAATATTTACAGTATCCTTCTGTTTTGTTAAATTCAACATAAATTCTATCTTTATACTTAATCTATAAATATCAATATCGCCTTGTCTTTCTTCGTTTTTAAGCAAAGTAGGCGTTATATTTGTTACAGTTACATTTGGAATCCACATAGATATGTCTTCTTTTACTATATTTGCTGCGATTTCCGGTAAAACTTCTATATTTTGTTCAAATACCAAAGAGTGAAGCCGAGAACCAAATGTAGGTTGCATTCGTCTTTCTCCTGGTCGAGTATTCAAAAGATTATAAATATTAGACCTTACTTGAGTAAGTGTATCAAATGACTGTTCGAAATATCCATTGTTACTATCGCGGATAGGAATGGTTATTCCGATGGGAGATTTTGCTGATTGATCGTTAGACATAAATTACATCATGCCTACAAGTCCTGAACCTACTCCCTTTTTTTCGTCTATCTTTTTCATGATAGCCGAATAGTCTTTCTTGAATATATTCTTTAAAACATCAGGTACGGCTCCGGGAATTTCTGTTATTGACGAGGGAGCGTCAGAAGACATGGGAGTACTAATAGTTTGTTTTAAAAATTCGATATTTGTCTTTGGATGGGATGGATTATTTGTAATTTCCTCCGAAACACCTATTTTATCAAATCTACCAACCAAATCAGAATAACTTACCGACTCGTCTTGTGGAATAGACGTATGACGTTGGGCAGTTTCTTGTAAAACCGCATCTAATTTAGAGTTTCCAGTCTTTATTTTTGGTACAACTCGGTTCTGAATTTCTTCTTTTATCACTTCTTTTGGTGGGGATGGTGGAGTGTTGTTAGCCACTTCCGAAAGAACGTCTCCTTTTGAGAGGATTAATTCAGCTATGATTGTTCCCATAGCCTTAGTGACTTCTTCTTTAATAATTCCTCTAACCGAGCGGTCTATTTCTTGTTTGACTGCTATTTTTATAATTTTTGCTAAGTCTTTCGTATTCATAAAGATTATCGTTTATTTTTACCCTTCCATCCACCCGGAACCCCTTGTCCTGAAGATACATTTATCTTAACTGCTGGAGCCAAAGATGAACCCAAATCTACTCCATTAAATCCCGGAGCAAATCCTCCACCTGTAATAAATACCCTTCTACTCATCAATGCTTCCAATTTATCTCGCAAAGCAATTAATTTAGCTACTTGAACTGGTATCTGAGTCTTATCAGGAATAGCATTTGATACATTTTTCCTTCTGTGTGTATGTTTATACCAGTGTGTATGTTCTATCATCCAATTACACAATTCATACAACCAATTGATAGTAGTCTGACCCAATAACGCTGGTTCATCAGTAATGTCATTTCCTCCTAAATAGATAGCCGGAGAATTTATGACGGTTTTGGTGTTAGTCGTCATTATAATCTGATTAACAGCATCTACAGTAAATTCATCGTCAGTAACTACGGCATATCTCTTTTTAGAAAAATGAAACATCTCTCCTCGTTTAGATGATAGAATCACTCTATCACTATTGATAACTATTTGATCTCCATTTAATACTGGATACATGAATTTGGTAGAACCATTGTTTCCAGATTGTTCTTCGGAACCATTTCCCCACATTTTCTTTATACAGTTTGTTACAAATTGACTTATAGTAGTTCCTGATGTCAAATGAATGGATGAACCATCATTATTTACATCTTCATCAATATACCCGCCGACATTTTTTTCTTCTTCTGTACCTAAAACAGGAGGTATATTTTCATAAACTTTAATAGGTTTGTTTTTAGAAGGAGACAACGGACGTTGACGATTTCTTATCAATACCATAGGATTTCCTCCACCAGCCTCATAGGAGTTACCATCAATATTTTTGTATTTTATGCCTGTTCCTTTATAATCCTCATATCCTTTAAATCCGTCGCTATATCCCTTGTCGTTGGATCGATTATCATCATAAGCACCGAATCTAATCGATTGACCAAATCTACTTTCTAAAATCAAATCTCCCTCACGTCGTTTTATATTTCTTACCCTATTATTAACTAAAAAATATCTCCCTGACGTTCCTGAATATCCTTGTCCTCCATCTACTCTCGTTGTAGAAGGTGGGCCGGCATAAGGTTTATAATCACTTTTTAGTAGGATTCCATCATCAATTATCGTTTCTCTGTTACCTCGTTGTTGATTGCTTAGAGGGTCAATGTATCCACCATTGTTCAATTCTAATTGAAAATCTACGTTATTATTTGGAAAATTATATAGGTTTATTTTTTTGGTATAAAAGTATTTATCTAAATATTTTACGACTCCTACAATTTCGTTGACTAGAGGATATTCTGAAATTCCAGATTCAAGCGGAGAGGCCCAAACCAATTCTTCTTTATCTACGCTTTTATTAGAATAAAGTCTTCTTATTTGAACTCTTCCTACCCAAGATAAATCTATATCAGTCTTAATTGGTTTTTTACCCTGAACATCAGGCGGCCAAACATCGACATCCAAAAAATTATCCTTCAGTTTGGGATGTGAAGAATCCAGAATAATATCAAGAACAATTGACGGTTCTATCTCATAGAATTCCGCATTTGAATTTTTTCCGTTGTTATTGAATGCTCCTAAATTATCAAGAGACGCATTAGAAGTAATTTGTGTTTTTTTCCAAAACATGTTATTCTTTCTTAAAACTTTTTACAACTATTGAAGATTGTTTTGAAGATTCTTTTATATCACCGGCAGTTTTTTCTATATCTTTTAAGAGTTGATTTTTTTCTTCATCCGTTAAGAAAGCAGAACCATTTCCACCCTCTGATTCTGATTTAGATGAAACAAGTCTTTGGATTACTGTAGCCAAACGAACAAGGTGTTCATCGTTAGAGATTCCAGAATCTATATACTGTTTAATCAAAGGAACCACCGCCATAGCATCATTTACGGTTTTTATTAATGGTTTTAAATCACTAATGAGAAGTTCTATCTGATCTTTTCTTTGATTTTGATTACAAACAATATCCTTACACAACTCTTCAAAAGTTTTGCCGTCGTATATTTGAAACTTCATATCCATACCTAATAAATAGATAGAACCACAATAAGTTCAAGACTTAATATAATTATTTACATTACCCTATACAATTTGTCATTTATTTCGTCGTATCTTATGAATTCACTTGGATGTATAGACTCTATTATATTATTTTGTTTTTCTATATCCTTTTGTTTTCTATGTTTATTATGATGATACGGTTCGTCATATTCAAAAACAACATTTTTATTTTTGTCATATCCATCGACTGGATAGCCCGATAAAACAACTTCTCCGCCATTCATGGCATGTTGAAAATCGTATCCATTTTGTTTTCCATATTCATCGATGAATTTACACGCTTTCGGATTGTATGCTACTACTTTACCTTGTTCTTGAATCCTTCTTATAGCAGCTATTCTTAAATTTTCCCTATGTTTTTTTGTGAATTCTTTTCCATAAAAAGGATTATTTTTACCTAATTTACTTTTTGATAGTTTATTTTTTGTAATACAGGAAAATTGTTTTCCTATCTTTTTATTAGACATTTTTAGTCGTGTCTCTTGTGTCATGGTTTTTCCATACCAATAAGATCTATCACCTTTTTGTGAACAACTTTTACAATAAGAACGGAGATTGTGTCTTCGTAAACAAATTGATCGTGTTTTGTATATTAATTCCTTGGAACATGACGGACATTTTCTACACCATTTATTATTACAATTCTGATACGTCACGATTTAATGTAATTATTTACATTTACAATTCCATCGTTGATATAAGAACGAGATACCGTGTTCTGATATTGTTTCATCTTGTTTATCACTTTTGTAATTTGTTGCGTCTTACACTGAGATATTTCTCGGATGTAAAGATACAATGCTTTCTTATTATATGCTTCTATTCTATCGCTGTTTCTGAACAATTCAATTACGGCGTTTGCTATTTCTAAGTCTCTGGGTTTTGTGAATATTTTATTGACGTTATTTTCCCAAAAACTCACCATCAAACTCATAAATTCCTCTGTCTCTGTTTTTTTATAATATTTGTCTTCGCTTTGTAATTGAATGGTGTTTTCGTCTTTTTCGTCGCTGATGTCAACGTGTTGATTAAATCTCTTATAATTTCCATTATTCAAGGCAATCAGATAATGTTTGGCCACTACAGAAAAATAAGAATAGGCTTTACTACCTTTTGTAGAATCGAATTTATGCAACACCGATACTAAAAATCCAACAACATCCTTTTGAATATTTAAAGGGCTGGTATCAAAATAAGTAAATTTAAATGTATTGAATACATTCTCCACCAATTTTTCGAACGGATATTTTATTCTTTCGTTGTATATCTTATTCCTTATATCCATGTTCTGTTCCAAATTATAATCTACAATTGCTAACTCTGTATCACCAGTAAAATACATTTTATTCACCGATGGAGCCTTGACTTCCTTCTCTACAACTTTTGCTTCCTTTTCGACGTTCTCTAATATTTTTTCTACTTCGACCTTTGGTAATTCTATAGATTTTGTTACGGCAGGAATAGGTGGTGGAGTTATATCTACTACAGGTATAATTTCTTTTTTTCTTAGAATTTTCTTTGGATTAACCTTACGAGATAGTTTATCTTCCAATTTAGCCTTATTAAGTTCTACAACCCTTTTTGGTTTGCCTTGATAATACCGGCGTTGAATAATTTCTGAGGCATTTGATGTTTTCTTCTTTTTATTGGATTTTACTTTGGTGATTTTTTTCATAAAATAACTATTACTTTTCTTCTTCTGTTTCTTCTTCTGTTTCAGATAAGTTATGAGTTCTTTTATTTAATCTATCTATTAATTCAAAGATTTGTTGAAAGATAACGCCTACATCATCATCTTTCTCAAACATTTGTTTTTGATCTATTTCTTTAATGTTATCGAATGTAGATTGAACGTCTTGTTTAAACTCCGACACCCACGATTCGTATAACTCAACAAGTTCCAACTGTCGTTGGCCTGCTTTAAATAAAAGATAGTTGAGTGATAATGAAGACATCAATAACACCAACAAAATAATAATTGTCAATAACATATTTACTTAACTCGATTCATCTAAAGGATCTTCGAGATATTCGCCGAGGTATTCTAATGCTTCCTCAACACTCTCCCATTCTTTAGATTTTAAAGCATATTTCAATAGTCCTACTACTTCTTTAATGTCTGATTGATTCATATTTTGTTACATTACTATAATCAAACACATACATAGTATTTCTTCGGAATAATACTCATTTATATTTCAATTTACTATCGAACGGATTTTTGTCAAGTATAATTTCTAATTATATTAAACATACTCATTTAAAATATCCTTTAGCAAAATTATCGTAATGAGCTTGGGGTTGTTCTACTACCGCCGGAACCGCCGGAACTGAGGATGGGACGGATGGAACAACATTAGATGTATTATTCGTATCCGTTACTACTTCTTTCGGTGTGGGAATATTTACCGTAGTTTCTATGATTGGTTCAATTTTATCGGATAAATCTTTTGGTTCATGAACCGAATCGTCTTCTTTTCTATATAGAGATACGTTATAAGCAAGTATCAAACATATAGCTAGAGGGTCAAAAACCACTATAATCATTATTATGAACCATTTGGCTACTGTATCCAGAGTTAATCCCAATGCATCAGCAACGAATTTAAAAGTTTGAATATCTTTCTTGTCTGCCGACCCTAATTTTAATTCATTTATTTTATTGTCTATCTTTGAGAGTTCGTCGGTAGTTCTCAAAATTCTTGTATTTTCATCCTTTATATTAGATTCGGTTTGATCTATTATGGCAGCGGTTTGTTCTTGAACTTGTCTTAACAGAATGGGATTCCTATTAATTGTGGCATTAGTCAAGACTTCACTCAAACGAGATTCCTGCATCGAACGTAATTTATTCAATTCTTCTATCCTTATTCTGGATGATTTAATTGTATTTTCTTGATTTGGTTTCTGATTCTGTAGTAGTTCTATCTTATCTTGAGAAACTTTAAATTCTATAGATGATTTTTGGTATCCAGCGGATAAATATCCGAATATACCCAACGAAGTAATCACCATCAATAATAATACTGCACAAGAAAGATACATTCTTAATATAAGTTTACTTCTTGTCCAATATCTGTAAAGAAATGTGGTGGCGACGATTTTACCTATCTCTAATACGGATGCCATTATCATGGCAGATATAGTTACGCCTATGAATAATGTTCCTATTCCATAAACAGAAAAGGCTGCTGCACAAAGAGCAACCGATAGAGCGGTTAATCCTAATACAAACGAAAACTTTTTATTAAATAATTTATCGTGCATAGATTATGTAAACGGTATCCAAGAACTTGTTTTATCTGTTCTGATTGGAATAGACGATAATGGAATGCCTTGTACAACTGTTGATATCGTCCAAAAATTACCTACTGCCGGCAATGATGATTTGAATGCATAAATGACATCGTTTACACTGTTACCTGATGTAGATGCGCTGAAACTAGCCGTGCAGTATTTAGATCCGGACCAAAAATTACATGAAGCCGACACAAATCCAGCTACCAATGATTGTGTAGTTACTAAGAATGGTAATACATAATTTCTTCCATGATTACCACTTTTATTTCCATAAAAATTGTATGTTGTTCCTGAAGTTCCCCATGAGGCAGTTGGAGCAAACATACATCCTTGTATTACCGGATTATTTGCAATCACAATCATTTTCTGTGATGAACTATTGACATTAAACGCATGTTCAGTCGTATCTGCGTTTTGAGTGGGTAGCGAATCCTCTCCAAGATATGCTCCGGTGTCTATGGCACCAAAATCGTCGCCGTCTTTAAAATGTAGTCTCTCGGTAAAGAGAGTTTCGTTTGCTTGATCTGCTGAAGAATACATTCTGGAACATACCCATAAGGTGTATTGACCTCTTGCTAGTCCGGTCTTTTTAAATTCCAATAGTTGAGTAAATGATCCGTATGAACACGGATATACCGTATATCGTCCACGAATATAAGTATAACAATCTGAACTACCCAATGTATCCATGAGAGATGCAGTCCTATAAATTCCTGGTTTGGATGATTCGGTTATAGGATAGAGTCTGGCTTCATGAATCCAATATCCATTTTGTCCAAATGTGGTATCTCCTGAGGTTATTTCATCGCTCATACCGTGTGTTCTTACTTTAAACAAAGCATCGGTATTATCTTTTAATATAATGATAGGAATTCCTTGTTGACACGCATCCCCAAAAGACCAAACAGAACTTGTTGATGTACTTGATGTAAATGGGCCGTAAGCTTGTTCAAAACTTGTCTCAAGAGAATCCAAATCAATATTATAGTAAGATGCGGTTAATGCAAAGGAAGATGTTGCTGCATATAATGATGTCGAAGCAGTCGGAGAAAATAATGCATAGGATGTAGAAAATACATTATCTGCATTGGCTGCTAAAGGAGCAAAGGAAGAAGTTATAGCATAGGAAGATGAAATAGATAGAGTTGAAAAACTACTGGTTCTACTCAACGATGCAGTCAAAGCATAAGATGCAGTTCCATTAGATGTTGTTCCATCATAATACAAATTTAATAAAACCGATGCGGTTTTTGAGTAACTTGCTGTAAATATAAATGAAGCCGTATCAGTCAATAATGATTGACTTGAAAAGCTCGATGACAAAAATGACCCACTATCTAACGACCAAGAATTAAGACTCGATACTGCGGATTTAAATAAAGTCAAAGACCCACTATCAATCACCACTAAGAAATCATTTCCTGTTGATGATGTTATCGACTGTGTTAATTGACTAATCTGTGTTGACATAATTAAAATTTAGACGACGATTTTTCGGTCCTTATAGGTACACAGGACAATGCCGTTCCTTGAACAACCACCGATGTTGTCCAGTGTGTGGCTGTATTAGGAATATTGCCTAAATATGATACTGCTACATCCCCAACATTTAATCCAGAAGTAGATGCGCTAAAACTAGCTGAGTAAATATTTGCTAGATTGGAAGCAATAGAACCACTTCTGTAAGTGAACGACGCCGACACAAATCCAGCGACCAATGATTGTGTAGTTACTAAGAATGGGAAGGCATATATTCTACCCCAGTTTGCCGAAAGCCCAGCAGTTTCCTTTCCAAGAGAAGATGTTGGAGCTAACATAGTTCCTTGATATATTTTTCCTGAAGAATATATGAGAGCTTTGTGTGATGAACTCATTGGTCTTAACCATGCGGTTTTTTGTCCGGTACTAAACGATTCTGTTGCTAAGTCATCTAAAATACCTCGATTAAAAACAGCCGTGCCGCTGGATATATGAACAGCCTGTAAAGGAAGATTGTTTACAGTATTTATCCCCGAATTATCATAAACTTTACTTGCTAACCAACAGATATAAGATCCTTGATTTAATGTCTTTCTAAACATGAATAAATAATCTCTTCCGGAAACTCTATTTCCAGCAATTTCATCATTTAAAAACGACAACGTGTAAGCCCAATCATCGGCATCATTCGGGCGATTGGATGCAGTTGGATTAACATAATAACCAGGCAGAGCCGAAGATGTGATAGGCAACACCCTAGCCTCTATAGTAAACATTTCTCCATCCGTTGCAAACCTACTTGATATCATTTTAGAAGAAACCTGAAATAATACATCAGAATTATTTTCTGTAACAATAAATGGAATACCTTGATTTAATGGATCGCTCCATCCCCATTTAGATCCGGACCACGCACTGGATGTGATAGGGCCATACCACCTTGGTATATTTAATGAAGTATCTAAATTTACGTATGATGCGGTTATTGTTAAACTTGATGTTTGTGCTGTTAAAGTCGAATTAACATTTTGTGAAACTGATGCAAATGAAGATGTAGCAACCAAACTTGCTGTCTGAGCACGTTCGGTATAAGAAGATGTTGACGAACGTAATGATTGACTGGACTGTAGAGAAAAAGAACTCGTCAATGATATAGGAGCAAATAATGCATACGACGCTGTACCATTTGGTAAATCACTATATTTTAAAAATAATCCTACAGAACTTCTATGTGCATAACTTGCTGAAATTCCAAAAGAAGATGATATAGAAAATAAAGAACTAGATGCCCAACTTGATGACGCAGCCGAACCACTGGTTGAAAAATAATTGGCCAGAGAACTAATAGGCATCCTAAATGTTACCAATGTAGATCCACTGTCTGTAAAGACAATAAAATCATTACCTGAAACACTTGTTAGGTTATTTAATTCACTTATTTTTATATTTGCCATAAATTATATCGCTACCCACGAAGAACTTACATCTGTCCTTATAGGTATAGATGACAATGGAATTCCTATTGTTGATATATTTAAATTTGCTTGCCACAACTTAGAAGTTCCTGCTATATTTCCTAAGAATCCAACCACCGTATTTCCGGAACTTAATCCCGATGTTGACGCACTAAACGATGCAGTAAATCCTACAGAACCACTATAATAGTAAAATGAAGTCCTACACATGTTATTTGATATAGAATTATCATCAACTAAGAATGGCATTGCGTAAACTCTACCAAATTTTCCTCCAAATAATTTTCCTATATAATCATAGTGTGGAGTAGGAGAAGAGCGATGTGACACAGAAGCCGTGGCAGCAAACAATATTCCTTGTTTTATTTCTCTAGTACCATACACCGTTGTTCGTATGGCGCCACTATAAGGAAACATCCAACATTCCATTTGATTGTTGTTATCTACTGCTTGTGCTTTGTCGAACCATATTCCAACAGCAGCTATCTGAATATTGTTTGCCACGGCAACCGGAGTATTTGGGCTTGTGTAAAGAGCATCAGTCAATATCGTGCCGTAAGTTCTATTTGTTATATTAGTATTTTTGAAAAATTTTGATTCAAACCAAAGAATATAAGATCCTCGTTTTACACCACTTTTTGAAAATAAAAATGTAGGATTCATTACAGTTTTGTATCCTCCGTTACCATAATAAGTTGTGCCTTCAATAATATCATCCGCTGTACCCCATTCATCTGTATAATTTGGTTCTTGATAAACTCCTGGATTTGTTGATGATGTTATTTCTTTCCATCTTAATTGAAGAGAATGTGGTCCACCAGGAGAAGTGGTATCAGCATCATCATTGTTTATTATATTTGCTGATGCCTGAAATATTAAATTCGTATCATCATACAAAACCATTATAGGTATTCCTCTAAATACTGGGTCCTGCCATCCATACATAGACCCCGAATAACTACTTGCCGTAAAAGGTCCATACCACTTCGGAAAATTTTGTTGTAATGACACATTGACATAAGATGCCGTAAAAGCAACGGATGCCGATATAGTTGTAGAAGCTGTCAATGCTAATAATGTGCTTGCAGCAAAAGAGGAGGAGGCTACGTAACTAGCACTTATTGTTCTTATAGCAAACGATGATGTTATGCTTCGAGATGAAGAAACTGCAAATAATGATAAAGAACTTGAAGTCGATGATGAAGCGTTTACTGCCCATGATGCCGTTCCATTAAATGATCCATCATATTTTAAAAATTCTCCTGTGGAAGAAGTCAACGAATAACTCGCTGATATAAGATTTGATGCCGTAGGAGAAGTTTTCACATGTTGTGAAAAACTGGAAGATAATACCGATGCACTTACAGAAAAATACACGGAATTCAACGTATTTACAGATATTTTAAAGGTGGTAAGAGAGGCCGCAGACCCGCTCTGAACAATGACTAGCAAATCGTCGCCGGTTATTGTTGATAACGTAGTTAATTGACTTATTCTTATTTGAGCCATAATTTACTTTACCAAGGCAAACTAAAATGGGGTTTTAAATAGTTGGTGTATAGATCTAAATATACTGAATCTGCCATAGCATTAGAATACATTAATACCACACCAACGTTACAACTATTGAGTGGTCCTCCATCGTCACTTCCTAATATATCTGTGAGATACGTTCCTCCGTTTGAACCTCCTCCTGCGCTGGCAGAATTTTCCCAGAATGTAACGTTGCTTCCTGAACGCATCCAAACGTTAGCTTTACCGGTACCTATTGACGCCGATAATAAATTAGAAGTTATTACACTTCCGCCATTAGGAAAGAACGAATTTTTGTTTGTTCCGCTTGTACAAATTCTTACTTGATAATTTAATCCGTTCTCACCAATAAGAATAGTGTCATTAGACCCCGTAGTTACTATAATAAAAGTGAAATCTCCAGCAAATGTAATTGTCGCTGGATGATTCATTCTGGCAAAAGGAGAGGTAAATAATACCGCTGGTTTTGTTCCAAATTGGTTTGTTTTGAAAACTGGTTTAGCAGTATTAACCGGGGTTGAGGATTGTGTATTAAGTGATTTATCTGTCCAAGGCATTGAACTGGAAAGTTGATCCCCATCGGATCGAGTCGCAGAATACGAATCAGCATCGAACCATCTTACAAGAGTGCCGAATTGGACATCTGATGGTAATGTTGTTTCTCCTGCTGCGGCCGCGGTTGATGGCCGAGTAAGTGTTAAAAAAGTCAAATCAAACAGTGTTTGTGTAAGCATAACATATTAAAGTTGAGTTGAGAATCCTCCTACTATAGCATTGTCAGCACTTCCATAACATGTTAAAGAAATTACACCAATTTTACTAGCACTAATAGCAATAGGTGCCGTTCCCAACCATATCCATGCGGCCGGATAACCAATATTACAATTACTTCCACTCGCAAATATCTTTATACTCGCCATTTTTACAGATCCTAAATTACTTCCGGTGAGATATACACTAGAACTGATACTTGCACTATGATACATTGAAGCATTAAAATCAATGCTCATTGTAGGTGTATAATTAAGAGTAGTTAATGTTCCTACAACAATTGATGAATACGATGATGACACCGAATAAGATGATGACACGGAGAGAGAAGATGTCAATGAGAATGATGCTGTTACAGCTAACGAAGATGTCCTAGAATAAGAAGCCGTGGTAGATAACGAAGATGTCGCTGAGAATGATGCAGTTTCAGCCAATACAGCAAATACAGTATAAGACGACGTTATGTTTATTAAAGAAAATGATGCCGACACGGCTACCAAGGCATAAGATGCCGTTCCATTAGGAGTAAATCCATCATAATTTAAAAAATCAGCAGCGGCTGCTAATGTAGCCACATCACACGTATCTGCATCGAAAGCATGCATCGCTTCTAAAGCATAAGATGCCGTAGCAAAAGAAGCACTATTAGGAATCGGATTAAAATAAGAAGCAGTAGTCGCTATATCAGCTTGAGAGGCTTTAATAGCATAAGATGCCGTTCCATTAGCTGTTCCTGTATAAATTAAAAATGAAGAACTGTAAGCATTTAAAGCGACTGAAGCTGTTCGTGAAAATGATGAGGTTCCATTCGATACGGATGGAGAAAATACTAAAAATGATGCACTAACAGACAAATTTGGAGTATTTGAACCACTTAGGAAGGAGGCCGTTAATGCATACGATGATGTAGTCGCACTACCTGCGGTTAAAGCGTAACTTGCTGTTCTGGACGTTATTCCATGAGACGCACTGGGAATCAATCCTACGTTGCTGGGATTAATATACGACGCGGTTGCAGCAGTGGTAGCTGTAACGGCTGTAAAACTTCCACTAGCAACGATATAAGAAAGTAGTTGACTAGCTTGTAATTTTTTTGATTCTCTTGCGCTAGAATCTACTATAAGAAATAAATCGACTGATGATATTTCTCCAGCAGTAAGTTCTACAAGTTGCGATACTCTTTGGTTCGACATAGATTAACGTATATAATTGTCCTTAATAAATATGTACGTTATCAAAAATAAAGAGTCTATATAAAAATATTTAAATAAGTTACGACGGTTTTCTTAACTTTCTTATTATAAACTGAACCAATCCACTACGAACAATGTCGTTTTCGGTAAATTTGAATACCCTTATACCATTGTTTTTACTGTCTTCATCGTTGAAAGTATCCATTATTTTGACAAATCCACTCTTATTATTGATGTCGGATTGGTCTGGATCTCCTAAAACGAATACTTTACTAAATTCTCCGATACGAGTAATCAACGTGATTAATTCTTTTTGTGTTAAATTCTGAGCTTCATCAGCAATGACAACTTTGGCATTCCAATTCAATCCCCTCAAGAATCCAACAGGTACTGCAGTCACTCGGTCATCCTTCATTAATTGGTCTATATCAGATTTTGGCAATAATTCAATCATTTTATCCAATAGTGGTTGAATGTATGGAGACATTTTTTCAGCAGCTTCTCCAGGTAAAAATCCCAATTTTGAATCGGAACTCTCAACGGCACTTCTAATATAGATTAAATCACTGACTCTCTTATCATTTAACATTATTAGAGCAACCAAAACGGAAAGATAGGTTTTAGAAGTTCCGGCTGGACCAGAAACGAACATCAATTTAGTATCTTTATCGAATGCCATATCTAAAAATTTGTGTTGATATTCAGTCAATTCTCTTCTGAATATATTAAGATTACCATTAATTTTGTTTCTCTGTGGAATAACAGGACTATTATCCTTACTGACCTTATTTTTTTGTCGATTCTTTTTCATTATTGTATATTTGTTTTTCTGACAGAAATTTTTGGAGTACAACTACCCTAGAACATAATTCATACAATTCTGCATCCATATAGAATTGATAGATATTATTTATATTGTTTAGGTAGTCTTTTTCGGATAGGGTAATAACAAACTCAGATTCGTCGAATTGAAATACTTCCACCATAGGTAATTCATTTTCTATTGCGTAGGCTATAGATGCTATGGTTTGTTCCATCATTGGGACACGATGGGAATTGATAAAACCCAACAGTTCCTTATTGGTTGACGGGAGACTGTATTTAGCTAATTTCTTTATTCTCTCTTTATTAGCCATAATCGGTATTATGTTGCTAATAAATATTTTAAGAAATGTCTATAGATACAAATAAATCATCTTTCTAATGATTATTTTGCCTATTGACACGGATGCCCGTATTTACACATTCAATTCTCGAATGCGTTTATCTGCTAATTTTTGCCACTTTATTATAGTTCCAGACGAAGCCGATTTATAAGCCGCGCCGATTTCTAATATAGATTTTACTTCTTCTACCGTGACGGCTTGTTCTAATTTTTGCAGTATGCTGGGAGATTCGTATTTACTTTTTTTCAACCACCTGCGACGAGATTCATAAAATGTAGGAACTTGTCCATATTTTGTAATTCTACTCATTTCACTATCTATCTCTTTATTGAGAATACATAGTTCATCATTTACAATCATCGTCTTTTCTTGAGTTTCCATAATATTTAGTAGATTCGGTGGATTTTTTTATTAAAAGGTACAATTTCTATTTTTGTTCCGTCTGGAAAACGGTTTGATACACGTTTCCAAAAATTTAATTCGGCAATTGCTGCCTCATCACTGGATGCGAGAAAGTCTCTATCAGAAACTCTATGTCCGTCTCGAACGACTACATATTTAGTTGGTTCAGCCGATTGTTCGT